>Ga0247611_10000751_pt1 | contig 63296 bp, 45 predicted proteins | sample 177DNAGHGhighgp2_FD_192422 | JGI IMG/M metagenome (GOLD analysis project Ga0247611, IMG submission 192422) | Sheep rumen microbial communities from Palmerston North, Manawatu-Wanganui, New Zealand - 1770 DNA GHGhigh gp2 | ecosystem: Host-associated > Mammals > Digestive system > Stomach > Rumen... | reverse complement strand
ATGAACAACACCGTGCTGCTGGCTACTGTTTGTGCCGCAAAAGATGCAGTTCCCGGAACAGATTTCATGCCTCTGCAGGTAGACTACAGAGAGCAGTACGCCGCCGCAGGCCGTTTCCCCGGCGGATTCACCAAGCGCGAGGGCAAGGCTTCGGACAATGAGATCCTGACCAGCCGTCTGGTCGACCGTGTGCTGCGTCCGCTGTTCCCCTCCAACTATCACGCAGAAGTTTTTGTCAACGTTATGCTGTTCAGCGCCGACGGCGTCGACCAGCCCGATGCTTTGGCAGGTTTTGCAGCATCGGCCGCGCTGGCATGTTCCGATATTCCCTTCGAGTGCCCCATCAGTGAGGTACGCGTGGCCCGTGTGAACGGCGAGTATGTCATCAACCCCACCTTCGAGCAGATGAAGGAGGCCGACATGGACATCATGGTGGGCGCCTCTGCCGACAACATCATGATGGTTGAGGGCGAGATGAAGGAGGTCAGCGAGCAGGACCTGCTCGGTGCGCTGAAGGCTGCCATGGATGCCATCAAGCCCATGTGCGAGCTGCAGAAGGAGCTGTCGAAGGAGCTGGGCAAGGATGTCAAGCGCGAGTACTGCCACGAGGTGAACGACGAGGCCCTGCGCGAGCGCATGAACAAGGAGCTCTACCAGCCCGCCTACGACATCACGAAGCAGGCTCTGCCCAAGCAGGACCGTGCCGACGCCTTCGAGAAGCTGCTCACCGATTTCAAGGAGAAGTTCCTGGCCGAAGTGCCCGAGGATTCCGAGATTTCCAAGGAGGAGTATGATGCCATGATGGACCGCTACTACCACGACGTAGAGCGCGACGCCATGCGCCGTTGCATCCTCGACGAGGGCATCCGTCTCGATGGTCGTAAGACTGACGAGATCCGTCCCATCTGGTGTGAGGTGTCACCCCTGCCCATGCCTCACGGAAGTTCTATCTTCACCCGTGGCGAGACGCAGTCACTGACTACCGTCACCCTGGGCACCAAGCTCGACGAGAAGCTGGTGGACGACGTGCTGGACAAGAGCTATCAGCGCTTCCTGCTGCACTATAACTTCCCCCCGTTCTGTACGGGCGAGGCCAAGGCTCAGCGCGGCGTAGGCCGTCGTGAGATTGGTCACGGTCACCTGGCATGGCGCGGACTGAAGGGTCAGATTCCTGAGGACTTCCCTTACACCGTGCGTGTGGTGAGCCAGATTTTGGAGTCTAACGGCTCTTCGTCGATGGCTACCGTCTGTGCCGGCACGCTGGCGCTGATGGATGCTGGTGTTCCCATGAAGAAGCCCGTCTCGGGTATCGCCATGGGTCTCATCAAGAACCCCGGTGAGGACAAGTATGCTGTGCTGAGCGATATCCTCGGCGACGAAGACCACTTGGGCGATATGGACTTCAAGACCACCGGTACGAAGGATGGTCTGACCGCTACCCAGATGGATATCAAGTGCGACGGTCTGTCGTTCGACATTCTGGAGAAGGCACTGATGCAGGCCAAGGCTGGTCGTGAGCACATCTTGAAGTGCATCACCGACACCATCGCTGAGCCGCGTCCCGAGCTGAAGCCCCATGTTCCCCGCATCGAAGCCTTCGAGATTCCGAAGGAGTTCATCGGTGCCGTCATCGGCCCGGGCGGAAAGATTATCCAGCAGATGCAGGAGGATACTGGTGCCACCATCACTATCGACGAGGAAGACGGTGTCGGCAAGATACAGGTCAGCGGTCCCAACAAGGAGAGCATCGACGCTGCCATCGCCAAGATCCGTGCCATCGTGGCTATCCCCGAGATTGGTGAGATTTACGAGGGTACTGTCCGTAGCATCATGCCTTACGGCTGCTTCGTTGAGTTCATGCCTGGCAAGGATGGCCTGCTGCACATCAGCGAGATTGACTGGAAGCGCCTGGAGACCGTCGAGGAGGCTGGCATCAAGGAAGGTGACAAGATCAAGGTGAAGCTGCTGGAGATTGACCCGAAGACGGGTAAGTTCAAGCTGTCGCACCGCGTACTCATCGAGAAGCCCGAGGGCTATCAGGAGCGTCCTGCCCGCCGTGAGCGTGGTGAGCGTCCCGAGCGTGGTGAGCGCCGTCCCCGTCCCGAGCGTGGCGAGCGTCCCGAGCGCGGCGAGCGCCGTCCCCGTCCCGAGCGTGGAGAACGTCGTGAGCGCAACGAGGAGTTTCATGAGCCCAACAACGAGCCCAAGGACTTCACCGACGAGCTTGACAAGTTTGACTTCTAAGCACTGACCCTTGCCCTTATATATATAAATAAGGTGTAAGTAGTCGGTCATCATCAATAATCCCGGTAGGCATCATTGCTTATCGGGATTTCTTTGATGAAAAAAGAACGAAATAGTTTGTTTGTTTGTGTTTTTTCCACTATCTTTGTCCCCAAATAGCAAAAAGTCTATGAGGAAAGTATTATTCATATTGGCTGCTGGGTTGCTGATGGCCATGCGGCTGCATGCCCAAATCAACTTAGGTGTGAAGGCAGGCTATAACCTCACGGAGATATCGTTGAGCAAGAGCATGTTGGAGAGGGCCATCTCCGACAAGAACGGGTTCTTTATCGGTCCGACCTTGAAGTTCAGCCTGCCAATAGTGGGGTGGGGCATCGAGATGGCCGCACTCTACGACCAGCGTGAGGGTCAGATAAAGGAAACTGGCGAAACGCTGAAGCAGAAGACGTTCCAGGTACCCATCAACGTGCGCGTCGGCATTGGGCTGGCCGAGGTGGCTACGCTGTTCGCGTTTGCTGGGCCGCAGTTTGGGTTTTCCATCGGCGACAAGGAGAAGAAGCTCCGTTTCGGTGACTGGACACTCAAAGAAAGCTATGTGAGTGCCAACATCGGTGGTGGCATCCTGCTGGTCAATCATCTGCAGATGACCGTCAACTATAACTTCGCGTTAGGCCGCACGGCAGAGTACGAATATACTATCGACAACATTGTCCACTCTGCCAGGGCGAAGACCAACGGCTGGCAGATAGCGCTGGCATACTATTTCTAAGTAGCATAACGTCCCCCCCTCAAAAGAAGAGGCTTATCAGTTCTTTTGCTGGCAAGTCTCTTTTTTTGTACTTATTGATGACACAAGCAGTGCTAAATCGTCTTAAATTACATAAAACTATATATAGTACAAACTACTTATTATGGGAATACTGAACCACAAAAGAATCCTCTTGGCGGGCATTCTTATGTTGATGGGTGCATGGTCGGTTGACCTGTGTGCCCAGCAATATAGGATAGCTGTTTGCGACTGGATGATGCTGAAGCGACAGAAGTTAGGCGAATTCCAGTTGGCCAAGGACATCGGCGCCGATGGTGTCGAGATGGATATGGGGCCGCTGGGACAGCGCGAACAGTTCGACAACAAGCTGCGCGACCCGCATTTCCAACGGCTCTTCCGCCACACCGCCGACTCATTGGGCATCGCCGTGCCCTCCATCGCCATGTCAGGCTTTTTTGCCCAAAGTCTTTTGAAGCGCGACAACTACTTGATGCTGATTCGCGACTGTCTCTCATCCATGAAGGTGATGGGAGCCAAGGTGGCTTTCCTGCCTTTAGGCGGTAGCGGTAAGGAGTGGCAGCGGTATGGCGAGAATTACTCCATGATGGTTCGCCGTCTTCGTCTGATTGGGCAGATGGCGCAGTCGAAAGGCGTTGTCGTGGCCATCCGCACGGGAATGCATGCGCGTTTCACCAAGAGCATGCTGGAGCATATTAACAGTCCGGGAATCAAGGTGTACTATAACCTGCAGGATGCCGTTGACCAAGGACGTAATGTCTGCCACGAACTGAGAATCCTCGGAGCCGAGAACATTGCCCAGATACATGCCTCGCTGACCGACAGCGTGACGCTCGACAAGGACCCGCGCATCGACCTGCGCCAAGTGAAACAGACCCTCGACGACATGCATTGGAGCGGCTGGCTCGTCGTGGAGCGTAGCCGTAATGCCCAGGACGTGCGCAACGTCAAGGGCAATTTCGGAACCAATGTTGCCTACCTGAAAGAGATATTCCAAGAGAACAGATAATTAATTATAAGTTAAACTAAATGAAGGATTTTATGAAGAATCATTTCTTTACGTGCAGTAAGATGTGCGTGCTTGCCCTCACAGGTGCAAGTGCTCTCTTCCTTGCTTCGTGCGCTAAGGATGGCTTTGACGATGAATCGTTTGACGGTGGTGTTACAAATACCCAGGTAGAGTCCATCTCTGCCGATGACGTGACGGTGACACCCAGTACCGACGGTAAGTCGCAGACCATTACGTGGCCCGTGGTGATGGGAGCAGGAGGTTATCGCGTCAACCTCATTGACGTCAGCAATCCCAATGAGCCGATTATCAACGACAGCATCGTCGACGGTTGCTCGGTGACGGGTAAGCGTGAGGAGGATGTCAACTACAAGCTGACCATCCTGCCCTTGGGTAATGTCAAGAAACACAATACCGACGCTACCACGACAACAGAGAAGTTGTTCTCTACCTTTACGCCGACCTATAAGACCATTCCCGCAGGCTCGAACCTGAACGAGTGGTTTGCCGCCAACCCCATTCCCGACGACAAGATTGGCGAGAACCTGAACTACGACCTGGAGGCTGGTGGCGAGTATACGGTCAGCGACGAGCTGGACTTCGACGCCCACTGGGTGACGCTGCGCAGCAACAGCAAGTCGCAGCCTGCCAAGGTGAAGTACACCTCCACCACGTCGTGCATCAACTTCGCTGCACCGTTCAACGTGAAGTACCTGCACTTCGACTGCTCGGCCATGTCGGAGTCCAACGGCGCCTTCGGCTTCAGCAAGGCACCTACCTCACAGCGCTATTCGAAGTACAATGGCTATGCTGTCAGCGACTTTGTCATCTTCCAGGGCAACGTGACCTTTGTCAGCTGTACGTTTGACCACGTCAACGGCTACTTCTTCTGGGACAACCGCAAGGACCAGAAGGTGGCTGCCGTCCAGTTCCTGATTGACAACTGCGTGGTGGAGATGACTCCTCCCGCCTCTAACAGCGGTGCCGTCATCTGGACCAACAAGGGTGGACACATCAACGACCTTACCATCAGCAATTCCACGTTCTACAACTCTGCTGAGGGCGACATCAAGTACTTCTACCAGGCCGGCATGTATCGTGCCAAGGACATTGGCATGGGTGGCGCTGCCTCCGTGCAGACAGGCCCGGGCAACAGCGTCAACTACTATAACAGCACATTCTATCGTCTGGGCTGGAATGGTGGCCAGTGGGGCAACTACAACGGTATGAACGGCAAGGGCGACTCATACTGGAACATGAAGGACTGCATCTTCTATGCCTGCAGCCAGTCCGGCGGCGTGCCCCGTCGCTTCCTCCACGGCAAGGCCAACCAGTCCACGGCATCCTTTGCCAACAACACCTACATGCAGGCCGACGGCACTTTCGACTCGGTCGGCGACTACGACAAGTCGGGAACCCAGATTGAGGAGGATCCGCAGTTTGCCAATCCTGCTGCTGCCGACTTCCACATCAGCGGTCCCACCCAGTTGGCCCGCAAGACCGGTGACCCGCGCTGGCTCCCGTAATAGTAAAAAGGTATAAAAGTAAAAAGGTAAAGACTATGAAGAAATATATTAAAACCTTATGCCTCGGCGTGATGCTGATGTTCTCGGCATCAGCCCTGGCTCAGAACCAGACCGTAACGGGTACGGTGCTCGACGAGCTCGGTGAGCCTGTTATTGGTGCAACGGTGACGGTAGAGGGAACGAAGACGGCCACCGTGACCGACTTTGACGGTAACTACAAGATTACTGCTCCTGCCAATGCCAAGGTGGTCATCAGCTATATCGGCTATCTGCCCATGACCGTCAAGCCCGGCGGTACGGTAAAATTGCAGGAAGACAAGCAGACACTGGAGGAAGTGGTGGTCGTCGGTTACGGCTCTCAGAAGAAGGCCCACCTGACGGGTTCTATCTCGACAGTGCCCGTGGACGACATCCAGGACCTGGCCAACGGCGGTCTGGCATCGTCACTCTCCGGCTTGGTGAACGGTATGTCCGTCAGTGGCGGTGACGCCCGTCCCGGCGAGAATGCCCGCATCAGCATCCGTGACGTCAACGCCCTTGGTGAGATAGGTTCTACTGCCCAGCAGCCGCTGTTCGTCATCGACGGCTACATCTACCCCAACGACGTGAAGATAGGAAATGTGACGCAGAACCTCGGTGCTGAGGCCTTCAACAACCTCGACCCCTCGGAGGTGGAGAGCATTTCCGTGCTGAAGGATGCTTCGGCTGCCGTCTATGGTGCCCGTGCTGCCAACGGTGTCATCCTCGTCACCACGAAGAAGGGTAAGAAGGGTGCTCCCAGCATCAGCTATAGCGGTACGTTCGGTTTCACCGACGAGGTGGCTCGCCCCAAGATGCTGAGTGCCTACGACTTCGGTCGCCTGTATAATATCACGGCTGCCGCTGACCCCACGAACACCAGTCTGAACAAGAAGACCGCCCTCTACCAGGCCGATGAGCTGGAGGCGATGAAGGCGCTGAACTACGACCTGCTGGACAAGTACTGGGAGACCGGTACCACGATGCGTCATGCCGTGAACGTCAGCGGAGCCACCGACAATGTGAGCTACTTCGCCGGCGGCAGCTACTTCGACCAGACTGGTAACCTGGGCAAGCTCGACTACAACCGCTGGAACTACCGTGCCGGTGTGGACGTGAAGATCAGCGAATGGCTGTCGGCCAACATCACCGTCAGCGGTGACTACGGCAAGAAGGACAAGCCCCTGCTGAAGGTCGGCGGTACGAGTGCCGAGAAGGACTACAACCTGATGCTGACCCGTCCGCGCTACATGCCCGAGACCGTCGGCGGCTACCATATCCTGTCCTACGGTATCACCAACGGCGAGAAGGTGCAGAACCAGCGCTACTCCTACGACCTGCTGCAGAACAACGGCGACTACAGCAACAATATGACCTCGAACACCAGCATCAATGCCAGCATCAATTACGACTTCGGCTGGAGCAAGGTGCTGAAGGGCCTGAAGCTGAAGTTCTCGTACTCGAAGAGCATCAACAACGACAAGACCAACGAGTTTGGTTCGTCATACGACATCTACCAGATGACCCGCCGCTACGGTAGCGGAATGCACATGTACACGCCAACCTCTGGCGACGACCCCACCTTCAACTACCTGTCAGAGACCAACTTCAACAAGTTGAACTATGCCAACGGCGACTACCTGAGCCGTAACATGATTCGTACGGACAACTACCAGGTCAACTTCACCGCCCAGTATGGCCGCGACTTCGGCAAGCATCACGTCAGCGCCCTGTTCTCTATCGAGAAGTCGGAGGCTGAGAGTGAGTTCGTGACCGGCCAGGTCAACGAGCCGCTGCCCTACACCAACCACCAGTCGAACTCCGGCGAGGGCGAGAAGAACACCGAGTTCAACCGCGCCGAGAGCGGTACGCTGTCCTACATCGGACGTATCAACTACGCATACGCCGACCGCTACCTCTTCGAGTTCCTGCTCCGTTCCGATGCCTCCACCAAGTTTGCCCCCGAGAATTACTGGGGCACCTTCCCCGCCATCTCCGGCGGTTGGGTGGTCAGCGAGGAGCCGTGGTTCCAGGACAGCAAGGTGGCCAAGTGGGTTGACTTCCTGAAAGTCCGTGCCAGCTGGGGTCTCACCGGTCGTGACAACCTCGCTGCCTGGCAGTGGCTGCAGGTCTATACCCTCGACAAGAAGGGTAACCCCATCTTCGGTCAGGGGGCCAGCAACGACCCGTCGAAGAGCACGCTGAACGGTATCAACAAGAACACCTCTGCCGTCAACCGCGACGTCCACTGGGACAAGTCATACAAGACCAACATCGGTATCGACTTCCAGGTGCTGAACAAACGACTGGCCGTCAACTTCGACTGGTACTACGAGAAGAACCGCGAGATGCTGATGAACATCGCTCAGGACGTGCCCGCTACCGTCGGCACACAGTCGGCTTCCGTCAACCTGGGTGAGATGAACAACTGGGGTTGGGAGCTCGGCATCACCTGGCGCGACAAGATTGGCAAGGACTTCAAGTACCGCATCGGTATCAATACCGGCTACTCGGACAACGAGGTGCTCAACATGGACTTCCCCACGCAGTACGTCTATCGCCAGATTCAGCGCGGTGGCCGTACCGACATCGGTACCTGGGGCATGCAGTGCATCGGCATGTTCCGCTCGTTCCAGGACATCGAGGAGTACTTCCAGAAGTATAATATCACCTCGTACATGGGCCTGACCAAAGACAAGGTGCGTCCCGGTATGCTGATCTACAAGGATGTTCGCGGCGCCTACGACGACGCTACTGGAACCTACGCCGGTCCTGACGGCATCGTCGACAAGGACAACGACCAGGTGCAGCTGGGTACTCGTGGCAACATCTACGGCTTCACGATGAACCTCGGTGCCGACTGGAAGGGCATCTCGCTGACTGCTCAGTTCAATGCCAACTGGGGTGGCTACACCACCGTACCCGCACAGGCCATCGGCGTGGCATCGGGCAGCAACGTGGAGTTCTACAACATGCCTTCGTTCTGGAATCCCGACAATGTCTATGTCTATCAGGACATCTACGACGGCAGCGGCAACCTCGTCATCAAGGAGAACCGCGACGCCTACTATCCGAACCTGGCCTACCAGAGTGTCAACTCAGTGGCTTCGTCGTTCTGGCGCGTCAGCGCAGCCCGTGTCACCCTGAACCGTCTGACCTTGGCATACACGCTGCCCAAGCAGTGGTTCCAGAAGGTGGGTATCAAGAGCTGCCGTATCAACGTCACCGGCCAGAACCTCATCAACTTCTACAATCCATATCCCGACAAGTTCACAAGCCCGCTGGCTGGTTCATTCGGAGCCTATCCTAACCTGAGGAAGTGGACGGTAGGTATCAATCTTTCATTCTAATTAATTGTCAAAAGCAGAAAGTTATGAAAAAGACAATCAAATATATGAGTTTCGGCCTGTTGGCCGCTGTAGGGCTGGCATCTTGCTCCGACAAGTTCCTGGAGGATAAGAAGAACTACGGTCAGGTCAGTGAGGAGATTTACCAGTACTACGAGGGTGCTGTGGGTCGTCTGAACGACATCTACTCCCTCTGCCTGCCCAACGTGGCAGACCTCAACTGGCGCTACCCCTCGTGCGGTACCAACGACGATGCCGGCAAATCTACTGAGGAGTACGTCAAGTTCAGCAAGTTCCTCAATCCGCAGAACGAGCTGTCGTCCATGGTCAGCGGCGGCGACCAGGCTGTCCCCGACTACTTCTTAGGTACGCAGAACAACATCCGCGAGAATACGTGGGGTCACATCCGCGACATCAACGACCTCATCCGCGGCGTGACGAACGGTCCCCTGCCGGAGGAGCAGAAGAACGAAATCCTGGGTCAGGCCTACTTCTTCCGTGCCTGGAGATACTATAACATGTTCAAGTTCTACGGTGGTCTGCCCATCGTCACCGAGGTGCTCAACCCCACGGCCGATGCTTTCACGCCACGCTCCACCTCGAAGGCTACTTACGAGTTCATCCTCGGCGACCTGAAGAAGTCGGCTGAACTGCTGGCAGCCAGCACTGCCCACGGCGGCTGGGACACCAGCAACTGGGGCCGCGTCACCAGCGGCACCGCCCTCGCCTTGAAGGGACGCCTGATGCTCCTGTGGGCCAGCCCGCTCTTCAACCGTGCCAACGACCAGAGCCGCTGGACCAATGCCTATAACGAGATGAAGGCCGACCTGGCCACCATCAACGCCTGCGGCTATGGTCTCTACCAGACCGGCAACAATGTCAACGGCAGTGACTTTGCCAACCAGTTTGTGCAGAACACCACCAACCCCGAGGCTGTGTTTGTCATCAACTACAACACCACCGCCATCCTGACCGGTATCGACGATGCCGCCAAGAACAACGTCTGGGAGCGCTTCATACGCCCTGACAATTCGGGTGGTAACGGCTATGGCGCCGGCCTCATGCTGGTGCAGATGTTCCCGATGGCCGACGGCAAGCTGCCTCGCGGACTGGGAACCTATACCAAGCTGGAGACGTCGCAGTATGAATATGAGAAGGACTATCCCTTCATGAACCGCGACCCGCGCTTCTACCGCACCTTCGCCTTCCCCGGATTCCGCTGGGCCTACAAGGGCAATGCTGCCGAGCACGACGCCCACAATCCCTCCGACGGTGCCAACTACACGCTGTGGAACTACGTATGGTACACCAGCGAGGACGACCAGGGCAACCCCGAGAGCGGCAACTCCTATTCGCCCGACAACCTGTTGACGTCGAAGCAGGGCATCTATGTCCGCAAGAAGACCGACGACCTGGACTGCAACACCTCTTCAGCCTACGTCTATAACGCCAACGGATGGAAGAGCGGTGCCGGTCCCTTCTACTCGTCTGCCCAGCTGATGGAAATCCGCTATGCCGAGGTACTGCTCAACCTGGCCGAGGTTGCCTGCGGCGCCGGTCAGATGGGCGAGGCTGTGGGCTACCTGCAGCAGATTCGCCAGCGTGCCGGCTATACCGCTGCGAACAACTACGGCCTGCAGGCCAACCTGTCAGGCGACCAGGCTGCCTGCATGAGTGCCATCCTGTACGAGCGTCAGATAGAGCTCGCCTACGAGGGCAAGCGCTTCGACGACATGCGCCGCTGGATGCTCTACGACGGCGGTACGCAGCTGCCCGAGGGTGCTCCCGCCTCTTGGAATCTCACGGGCTGGGGTGGCAACACCTGCACATGGCTCGGCTTCAAGGCCTTCAACGGCCAGCGCCGTGAGACCATCGAGTTCCGCGTGGGCGACAAGTATGGCATAGGCAAGGAAGTATGGAACGGCGACCCGCTCATCACTGCCAAGGTGAATAAGGATGCTGAGGGCAAGGACGTTTCTGCCCTCGACGTTGCTGTCGCCGACTACCGTACGGCTCATCCTGACACCAAGCTCACCAACGACGAGATCATGAACCTCGCCGAGGTCGTCTATGCCGCCGAGGCTATGATGCGTCCCGTGGGCGTCAACTTCAGCCGCGCCGACGTCAACGAGCAGTTAGCATCGCTCAAGACTTGGTACAGGGACAACCTCGTGGTGAAGGAGAAGAAGGGCGACGACCGCGACTCGCAGCACAACGACCTCTACATCAACTTCCGTCCCAAGTACTACTTCCTGGGGCTGTCGTCAGGTGTCCAGAATGCCAACAAGGGTCTGCCCCAGACCATCGGCTGGCAGGACTACAACAACGGCGGTGCCAACGGCACTTTCGACCCCCTGGCCGAATAAAATACACCACACATACCTCAATCATCAGGGCGGAGAGCATCGTGCTCCCCGCCCTGATTATTGAGGTCCGAACGTCCTAACGCCATACCTCCCAACGAAGCCCGGCGCGGAGATATTCTCCGCCCGGAGCAAGAACATTCTTTGCCCGGAGCAGGAAATTTTCTTGCGCCGTCCTCCCTTACGCCCTTCTTAGTCTGGTGAGGAGGACGTAGCCGCTGGCAATGATGACGTAGACCAGGACGAGGCCGACGGTCGAGAGGTGGATGCCGTCGATGCTGCTGCAGGGCAGTTGGGCGATGCGTGCCAGCAGGTGGTTCATCAGGAGGACTGACGACGACAGGACGGTGACCAGCAGGGCCTGCAGGCTGCTCCACCAGCAGAAGGCAATGGTGGCGAGAGCAAGGTACAGGATGATGGTGGCCAAGGGGATGACGACGTAGTTGGCGAGCAGGAAAGAGGTGGCGAAGCGCTCGAAGTAGTAGGCGACGAGCGGTGCCGTGCCTATCTGCGCTGACAGCGAGACGGCGGTCAGGCCCCAGAGCAGCTTCAGCCAGCGGTGGCGCTGCAGGACATCGGCAGGCAGGAGCCCCTCGAACAGCGGGTGGAACAGGAGGATGGCGAGCACGGCGGCAAACGACAGTTGGAAGCCCATGTCATAGACGGCTAACGGTCGGACGACGAGCATGACGATGGCGGTGAAGGCCAGCGTGTTGACGGACATGCGCTCGCGATGACCCAACGACAGCAGCGCATAGGCGCTGATCATAAAGGCGGCGCGCACGACGCTGGGTGCCAGTCCTACGAGGAAGGCGAAGCCCCAGATGGCCAGCACGATAAGCAGTTGCGACGCCATGCGGATGCGACGCCAGCCGACGAACAGCGTGATGACGCCGTAGATAATCATCAGGTGCAGGCCGCTGAGGGCGAGGATGTGAGATGCTCCCACCTGCGAATAGGTCTCCTTGAGTTGCGCGTCCACCTGGGACTTCTCACCCAGCGTCATCGCTGCCAGGATGCCGTAGGCCTCGTCGCCGATGCCCCACTGGCGGTAGCGTTGCAGCAGTCGGTGGCGCCATTGCAAGGCCCGCAGGCGTGCCCGCTCCACCCATGTCAGCCCCGACAGCGACAGCTCCTGCTGTTGCCAGTCGGCCGAACGTGCATAGAGTTCGCCGGCAAAGCCGTGGCAGGCCATATAGCGCTGGTAGCTGAAGTGCCCCTGCTGCCACGCGTGTACCTTATTGATATATGCGTTGATGACGAGTCCGTCGCCGGGGATTATCCGTTCGCTGCGCCCGTCCCGGGCAATGCGCCCTCGCAGTTGGTGGTGCCCGCGGATGGTCAGCAGGTCAACGACAACAAACTTTTCTTTGATCACAGGCTCTCCGATGACCACAGCCTCCACCCGCTGGCGCTGGTCGGGCCAGTCTACATCCAGTCGTTGGTCAGCCCTGGCTCGTAGCAAGGCGCCAACCATGACGACGCCCGTCCCGATGGTCATAGCCTGCAGGCGCGGATAACGCCCCAGGAGACATGCCGATGCCGACAGACCAGCCAAGAGCAGTAGGGCTGTCAGTTGGTTGTCGAACCATTCGCCCAGCAGGATGCCAGCTACCAGGCTGACGGCTAAGGGCAGGAGAGGGGCGTGGAAAGACAACATAAAAGGTAAAAGTGAATAGTGAAAAGTGAAAAATTTGCTACCGCACTGAAGTAATCATAAAGTTCAAAGATCAAAGTTCTCCGACAAAGCGGAGTGTGGCGTTGCAATCAAAGTTCAAAGATTAAAGACCAAGGATGTCGAGCAGCTCGTTGAAACGCTTGATTTTCTGCAGGCGCGGGTGGGGGAACTCCTCACTCTTCTCCAGTTTCCAGACTACGTGGTAGGGGATGTGTACGGCGTAGGCGCCCGTCTCCAGGGCGGGGGCGATGTCCGACCGGAAGGAGTTGCCCACCATCAGCGTCTGTTCCGGGGCGACGCCCAGGTTCTCGCAGAGTTGGCGGTATTCCTTCTGTGTCTTGTTGGAGACGGTCTCCATGTGCGAGAAATACTGTTCCAGCCCCGACCGTTGTAGCTTGTTCTCCTGGTCGAGCAGCTCGCCTTTGGTGAAGACGACAAGGCGGTAGCGGCGCGACTGCGACAGCTGGCGCAGCGTGGCCTCAACCTCGGGCAGGGGCGTGGTGGGGAAAAGCAACAGCTGACGGCCCAGTTCGAGCAGTTGCATGACGATGTCGCCCGTCAGCTGTTGGTGGCTGACGCGTACGGCGTTCTCGATGAGCGACAGTGTAAAGGCCTTGGTGCCATAGCCCGTCAGGGGGAGGTTGCGGCTCTCGGTGGCAAAGAGCCCCTCGCTGACCTCGCGGGCTGAGGCCCACGGCTTCAGCAGTTCACAACACTTGTGTTCCACCTCGTCGAACCACGACTGGCAGTCCCACAACGTGTCGTCGGCATCGAAGGCGACGACTTTGATATCTTCCCGTTTCATGTTCATAAACGTTGCAAAGATAGCACATTTCTCGCAATCATGCAATAATTCGCGATGCTTTTCGTTATTTTATACGTGTTAAGACGTTTCGTGATGACAGTCACCGTGCTGTTGGCAGCCGTTCTGACGGCTACCGCGCAGCAGGATGCCTCCTTCTCCCATTACTGGGCGATGGAGACATCGTTCAATCCTGCTGCCGCCGGCAAGCAGTCGGTCATCAACGTGACGGGTGCCTACGCGATGTCGATGGTAGGCTTTGAACACAACCCCAAGACGATGTATGTGAGTGGCGACATGCCGCTGATGCTGATGAACACCTATCACGGCGTGGGGCTGATGCTGATGAGCGACGACATCGGTCTCTTTGCCCACCAGCGTCTGGCAGCGCAGTATGCTTTCAAGATGCGTCTGTTTGGCGGCACCCTGAGCGTTGGCCTCCAGGGCGGCTTTCTGAGCGAGAAGTACAAAGGCTCGGAGCTGGACCTGGACGTTGACGATGACCCGGCATTTACGAAGAGCGACGACAACGGCACCGCCCTGGACCTGGCTGCCGGACTCTACTACCAGCACGGTCCGTGGTATGCCGGCGTGTCGGTGCTGCACGCCACGGCACCTTCCGTGGAACTGGGCGACCGTAGCATTCTTGACATCAGCAGGACATATTATTTGACAGGCGGATACAATATTCGGCTACATAATCCGTTCTTAACAATACACCCCTCTCTGTTGGCGCGTACCGACGGTACTGGCTACAGGGTGGATGTGACGACGAGACTGAAGTACACCCACGAGCAGCGGATGCTCTATGGTGGATTGGCCTACAGTCCTACGAACAGCGTGACGGTGCTCATCGGCGGCAACTTCCATGGTATCTGTCTGGGTTACAGCTACGAGCTGTACACACAGGGTATCAGCCTGAAGAACGGCAGCCATGAGCTGTTTGTGGGCTATCAGACGGAGCTGAACTTGGTGAAGAAGGGGCGCAACAGGCACCAGAGCGTCAGAATCCTGTAAAGGGAAAAAGGTAAGAAAGTAAAGAAGTAAAAACAGAAATATATGAAAGAAAGAGTAAATATGAAGAAGCAGAGAGGCATTTGGGTGAAGAGGCTTTTACCTGTTTACCTGTTTACCTTTTTACTTTTTACGCTGACGGGCTGTTTCGGCAGCAAGATGGCATCGGCATCGGGTGGTGAGGTGACTGGTACAAGCGGTCGTGTCTTCTCGGAACCTGCACCGCACGGCATGACGCTCATCAAGCGCGGTCACCTGAAGATGGGTATCGAGAAGCAGGACTCGCTATGGGGCAAGCAGACTCCCGTACGCGACATCTCCGTAGAAGGCTTCTGGATGGACGAGCGCGAGGTCACCAACTCCATGTACCGGCAGTTTGTGATGTGGGTGCGTGACAGCATCCTGCGCGAGCGTCTGGCAGACCCTGCCTACGGTGGCGACGAGAGCTACAAGATTGAGGAAGACAAGAACGGCGACCCCGTGAAGCCTCACCTGAACTGGAAGAAGTCGCTGCCGCGCAAGCCCAACGAGGACGAGCAGCGTGCCTTCGAGAGTCTCTACGTCACCAATCCCGTGACGGGCGAAAAGATGCTCGACTGGCGTCAGATGAACTACCGCTACGAGATCTACGACTATGCCGAGGCCGCCAAGCGTAAGTATCGCCCGACGCACGAGGAGCGCGTCCTGAATACTGACATCCGTCCCAATGCCAATGAGGAGGTGTGGATCTCAAAGGATACCGCCTATGTCAACGACGAGGGACAGATTGTGCGCGAGACCATCAACCGTCAGTATACAGGCGAGTGGGACTTCCTCAATACCTATATCGTCAACATCTATCCCGACACGACGTGCTGGGTGAACGACTTCCCCAATGCCGACAACGAGGTCTACATGCGCTACTATTTCACCAATGCCGCCTATAACGACTATCCCGTGGTGGGTGTGACGTGGGAGCAGGCCAACGCCTTCTGTGCCTGGCGTACCGACTATCTGCTGCGCGGACTGGGACCGTCGGCACGCTTCGTACAGCGCTACCGCCTGCCGACAGAGGCAGAGTGGGAGTATGCTGCCCGCGGCAAGGAACAGAACGAGTTCCCGTGGGACAACCAGGACGTGGCCAGCGGCAACGGCTGCTTCTTTGCCAACTTCAAGCCCGACAACGGCAACTATACCAAGGACGGCAACCTGATAACCAGTCGTACGGGCATCTACGGAGCCAACTCCAACGGACTGTACGACATGGCGGGCAACGTGGCAGAGTGGTGCTCGACCATCTATACCGAGGCTGGCGTGGACGCCATGAACGACATCAACCCGCAGCTGAGGTACAATGCCGCCAAGGAAGACCCCTACCGGCTGAAGAAGAAGAGCGTCCGCGGCGGTTCGTGGAAGGACCCCGAGAGCTACATCCGCTCGGCATGGCGCTCCTATGAATACCAGAACCAGCCCCGTTCGTACATCGGTTTCCGCTGCGTGCGCAGCCTGGCCAACACCACCAGCGACAAGATCAAGGTCAAGAAAGGTAAGAAGTAGGATGGCTGATGTAAGATGTATGATGGCTGATGTATGATGTAAGAAGTAATCATAAACTTCAAACTTCAAATTTCAAACTTCAAATTTCAAATAGAATGACTACATATAGTAAACTGAATATCGTCTACCGCTTGCAGAAGTGGATGGACAGCGTGCCGGGACAGACGTTCCTGAACTATGCCTACAGCTGGGGTGCATCTATTGTGATCCTGGGTACGCTTTTCAAGTTGACGCACCTGCCGGGAGCTAACTTCTTCCTGTTCTTAGGCATGGGCACCGAGGTGTTTGTGTTCTTCATCTCGGCCTTTGACCGTCCCTTCGACAAGACGACGGACGGCATGGACCTCGACATCCACATGGATGATGAGGTGCAGCAAGCTGAAGGTACGACGGCAGGTGCCGTTGCTGGCAGTGATGTTGCCGGTGTTGTGGGTGGCGGAACGGTCATCATCAACGGTGGCGGAACCAATGTCGGCGGCGTCGTCGGCAACGGTGACGAGGCTGCCCGCTGGGAGGGTGGTAGCTCTGTCAACTTTGCTGGCGGCACAGGAGCGGTCGGCGGCGGCGTAGTCGGTGCCGGTGTGGTTGCACAGTCTGAGCCCCTGCCCATGGGTGAGGAACTCAAGGAGGCCACATCGAACTACATCGACGAGTTGAACCGCTTGACGGAGATGCTGACGCAGGTATCGGAGCAGAGCCAGCGCCTGACCCGCGACTCTGAGGAGATGGAGAACCTGAACCGCACGCTGACGGGCATCAGCCGTGTCTACGAGATGCAGCTGAAGAGTGCCTCGTCGCAGATCAGCACCATCGACGAAATCAACGAGCAGACACGCCACATGGCCGAGCAGATTCAGGAACTGAACAAAATCTATGCCCGCATGATTGAGGCCATGCAAGTAAGGGCTAATATTTAACATCGAATCTTCGAAACATCGAAACATCGAAAAAAAAAGAAAGAATGGCAATCAAGAAAAGACCGGTCTCCCCTCGCCAGAAGATGATCAACCTGATGTACGTGGTGCTGATGGCGATGCTGGCATTGAACGTCTCTACGGAGGTGCTCAACGGATTCTCCTTGGTCGAGGAGAGCCTCAAGCGCACCACCATCAATGCCACCAATGAGAACCAGGCGATATACGACGACTTTGCCGTCCAGATGAAGAAGAACCCCCAGAAGGTGAAGCAGTGGTACGACAAGTCGCAGCAGGTGAAGGAAATGAGCAACAAGCTCTACAACCTGGCAGACGAACTGAAGGAGGCCATTGTACGCGAGGCTGACGGTGACGACGGCGACGTGCGCAATATCCGCAACAAGGAAGACCTCGAGGCTGCCAATCAGGTCATGCTGTCACCCAGTCGGGGCCGCGGCCAGGAGCTGTACGATGCTATCAACAAATACAGGGTGGCACTGCTGGGCATGGTGACAGACTATAACCACAAGAAGATGATTGCCTCGAACCTGACGACGGACATTCCCAAGAATGCCAAGGCCATGGGCAAGAACTGGCAGGAGTACATGTTTGAGTCGATGCCTACCGCTGCCGCCGTCACCCTGCTGAGTAAGTTGCAGAACGACGTGCGCTATGCCGAGGGTACGGTGTTGCATACGCTGGTGTCGAACATCGACGTGAAGGATATCCGCGTGAACGCGCTGAACGCCTTCGTCATCCCCAACTCGCAGACCATCGTGCGTGGTGACAAGTTCTCGGCACGCATCGTCATGGCTGCCGTTGATACCACCCAGGTGCCGCAGATATTCATCGGCGGCAAGGAGGTAAACCTGCCTGGCGGACTCTACGAGACGGTGACGGGTCGCACTGGTGACTTCACACTCGCTGGCTACATACAGGTGGAGAATGGTAACGGCGAGATGCTGAGGCGCGACTTCGAGCAGAAATATACCGTGGTAGACCCGTCGGCCACGGTCAGCGCCGACCTCATGAACGTGCTCTATGCCGGCTACAACAACCCTCTGAGCGTGTCGGTGCCGGGCGTACCCGTCAACAAGGTACAGGCAACGATGACGGGTGGTACGCTGCAGCCTACAGGCCCCGGACGTTATATCGCACGTCCTACGGCGGTAGGTCAGAACGTCACCATCACCGTGACCTCCACCAATACAGGGCGCCCGCAGCAGATGGGACAGTTTACGTTCCGTGTGCGCCGCCTGCCTGACCCGACGCCGTACATCGCCATGAAGGACGAGAGCGGCAGCCCCGTGCGCTATAAGGGCGGCGGCCTGTCGAAGGCGCAACTGATGTCGGTCGACGGCATCGGGGCAGCCATCGACGACGGCATCCTCGACATTGCCTTCAAGGTGCAGTCCTTCGAGACCGTTTTCTTCGACAACATGGGTAATGCCGTGCCGATGGTCAGCGAGGGTTCCAGCTTCTCGGCCCGACAGAAGGACACCTTCCGCAAGCTACAGCGCAACAAGCGCTTCTATATCTCACGCGTGACGGCCATCGGTCCCGACGGCATCTCACGCAAGCTGAACACCTCGATGGAGGTCATCGTGAAATGAAGAATGAAGAATGAAGAATGAAGAATTTGCTTCTGCCATTCTATACAGAAAAGAAACAATAATTATAATATACGAAACTATTATAAACATAATATACGAGACTATGACAACGAATATCGATAAGCGAAAGAATGAATGTCTGAGTGTGTCAAGGATGTTGCTGTGCGCAGCATTCTTCATTCTTCATTCTTTATTCTTCATTTCTACCGTGCAGGCCCAGCCCAAGGCGCGTCGTCAGCAGCAACAGCAGCAGGCCCAGCAGAAAGGCCAGCAGACGCAGAACCAAGGCATGACCATGCGTGCACGCCTCATGTTTCCTACCGCTGTGGACATGCCTCAGAATGTCGTGTGGCGACGCGACATCTATCGCGAGATTGACCTCAATGCCGATGCCAACGCCGGACTCTACTATCCCGTGGAGCCTATCGACAAGCAGCTCAACCTCTTTACATACGTCTTCAAGCTGGCACTCAACGGCTACATCCCCGTCTATGAATACCGACTGGACGGCAACGAGGTGTTCACCGACTCGGCACGCGTACAGATGAAGACCGTCCTCGACAACTACCATATCTTCTACGAGGAGCGCGACGGCAAGCTGCGCGTCGACAACAGTGACATACCCTCCGCAGAGGTCAAGATGTACTACCTCAAGGAGAGTGCCTACTTCGACGATGCCAACTCCACCTTCCATCGCAAGGTGCAGGCCATCTGCCCCGTCATGATCCGCGAGGATGACTTCGGCGGCGAAGCCTCCAAGTACCCCCTCTTTTGGGTGAAGTATACCGACGTGGAGCCCTTCCTCAGCCGTCAGACCGTGATGACGTCGAACCTCAACAATGCCGCCGTCATGTCGATGGAGGACTATTTTACGCTGAACCGCTACGAGGGAAAAATCTACAAGACCAACAATATGCTTGGCAAGACCCTCGCCCAGTACTGCCCCAACGACTCTGCCCTCGCCAAGGAGCAGCAGCGCATCGAGGCCGAGCTGAAGGCCTTCGAGCAGAACATCTTCGGCGACCAGCACAAGAAGGACTCCCTCGACTCCATCGCCAAACTCGACCCGCGCCAGCTCAAGGCTGCCAAGAAGTCGGCGTCCAAGCGTTCTGGTGGTAGCACCACAGCAAAGGTCAAGCGCACCAAGTCAAAGAGCAGCAGTTCGTCGTCCTCTTCCGGCAATGCCCGCATCAGTGTCCGCCGCCAGCGCCACTAACAGGGACTACAACTTGGACAACATATAAAAATCGAGCTCGCTCATGCTTCAACGAAGCGTGAACGAGCTCGATTTTTTTTGTGTACTTACGAGAACTTGATGGTTCCTTGGATGACCTCGGGCTGGGGAATCTCCGACTTCGACAGGTCCTCGCCGCTGGCCTGGGAGTAGATGCTGTCCAGGATGTCGCGCGTACGCTTGTAGGTTGGCGTCTGCTCCACGGCAGAGATGACATCGTCGTTGTCTAGGTCCTCGGGGCGGAACAGGTAGATGTGCGGACGACGCTTGTAGCGACGCGTCTGGCTGTCGCCGCCATAGTAGCGGTTGCGACGGTCCATGCGCTTGGCTTCGGCCTCCTGTTCGGCGGCAATGCGCGTGGCTTCCTCCTGGGTGTTGTGACGCTGGCGATGGCTCGACATGCCGTCGACATTCTCAATGCCGAAACCGGTGGCAAGGATGGTCACCTTCACCTTCTTGCCCAGCTCGGGATCGGTAGCCAGTCCCCACTTGATTTCGAAGTCGCCAAACTTGGCCATGAACTCGTTGACATCGTTCATCTCCTCCATCATCAGCGAGTCCTTACCGTCCTTAGAACCCGCAAAGGAGATGCTCAGCAGGATCTTCTTCGAGTTAAAGACGTCGTTGTCGTTGAGCAGCGGCGAGTTGAGGGCGTCGTCGATGGCTTTCTTCACACGGCCTTCGCCCTCACCGTAGCCGGTGGACATGATGGCGACGCCACCGTCCTTCAGCACGGTCTTCACGTCGTTGAAGTCGAGGTTGATGAGTCCGTGGACAGTGATGATCTCGGCGATGGACTTGGCGGCGACGCTCAGCGTGTCGTCGGCCTTGCCGAAGGCATCGAGGACGGACAGCTCGGGATAGATCTCGCGCAGGCGCTCGTTGTTGATGACGAGCAGGGCATCCACGTGCTTGGCCATCTCCTCCACGCCGTCCAGGGCCTGGTCAATCTTGCGGTCACCCTCGAAACGGAAGGGAATGGTGACGATACCGACGGTCAGGATGCCCATCTCCTTCGACACACGGGCTATCACGGGAGCGGCACCAGTGCCCGTGCCACCGCCCATACCGGCGGTGATGAAGGCCATGCGCGTACCGTCAGCCAGCATGTTCTTGATGTCGTCGAGACTCTCCTCGGCAGCGGCACGAGCCTTCTCGGGCTTGTTGCCGGCACCAAGACCCTCGGCACCTAACTGCAGGTGCACTGGGACGGGGGAGTCGTTCAGGGCCTGCGCATCCGTATTACAAAGCACGAAGGTCACGTCGTGAATGCCTTCGCGATACATATGGTTGACGGCATTGCCGCCACCACCGCCTACACCAATCACCTTGATGATGCTGTTTTCCTTTTCGGGCTCACCGAAATCGAGCAATATGTTGTTGTCCATAAATATAATCTTTGACGTTTGAAATGTGACGTTTGAAATGTATGATTTGCGAAAGGTGCAATCCTCTTTGACGCTTACTCCTCTTCCTTGACAATCTCGGCGGCTGTCTTCTTCAGCCAGCGGCCCAGCTTGTTCCAAGTGCTATTCTCCCGGCGGATGCGTTCCTGCTCGCGAGCCTCGGCCTCGGCTTTCTCGCGGGCGATGCGCTCCTCCTCCTCCTTCTTCATGCGGGCCTCCTCCTCAGCACGGCGCGTCTCCTCTGCGGTGCGCACCACGCCGGCAGGAATCTCGGTAGCCTGGCGGGCACGACGCTGCTCCATGGTCTCGGCCTGCGTCACCTTCGGCTGTGAGAAGAGGTCGCCATTGGGAACAATCTCGCTGCCGGCACAGTTGATGTCGCCCTTGGCCAGCAGGCCCAGCACGGTATTCATCTTGCCGTCGTGGGCGTTGATTTCCGCGATGGTCGACGTGATGGTCTGCGTCACGAACTTGGCAATGCGGATCTTGTCGATGTGGATATAGTTGCGGAAAGCCTTCTCGATGTCCTTCATGTTGGAGCCGCCACCCGTCAGGATGATGCCGCCCAACAGCTTGTCGCAGTATTCCTCCGGAACCTGGCACCAGACGTTGGCGATGATTTCCTCCAGACGGCCTTCCACTATCTCGATGAACTTACGGGCCTCCACCTGGCGGTCGCTGTCGACAGCATACTTCATGTTGTTGTCGATCTCGCTGTTGTCGGTATAGGCGCTGGCATATTTCAGCATCATCTTCTCGGCGTCTCTCTCCTCCATCTGCAAGGAAGCAATGTCCTTGATGATGTTGTTGATGCCCAAGGGGATGACAGCCAGGTGGCGCAGCACGTTCTTCGAATAGACGCTCACCGTGGTCGTGTCGGCACCCAGGTCAACAAGTGCGCAGCCCGACCGCTTCTCGGTTTCGGTCAGCACGCTGTCGGCCAGGGCCAACGGCGCCAGATACATCTCGGCGACATTGATGCCTGCCGTCTCGAAGCATTTATTGAGATTGTTGTAGAACGTCTTGCGCTGCAGGATGTTGAGGAAGTTGCCCTCGATGTGCGAGCACTGAATACCCACAGGGTCCAGCTGGTACTGAGAGTCCACACGGTACTCCTGCACAGCAGCATCGATGATCTGCTGGTCGGGGTACTTCATGTTGCGGTTCGAGTCCATCAGTTCTATCACCATATCTTGTGTCACCTGCGTCTCGACAGGCAGATCGTGGGTAATCACATTGCGAACAGAGCGGATAGACTGTCCTCCAACGCCTACATAGACCTGTGTAACGACCGTCTTCAGCTGCTTCTCCAGCTTGTTGACGATATTGGTCAGGCACTGAGCAGTCTTGTCGATGTTGTAAACCACACCCTTGCGGATAAACGAAGAGGAATCCTCCTTGACGCATGCCAGCACCTGGATGCTCCCGTCAAGATTCTTCTTTCCCGCAACACCGGTCATTTTCGATGACCCCATTTCGATTGCTACAATAAAATCCTTTGCCATATACTTAACTTCTTAACTTCCCTAATTTCTTAACTACTTCTCTTCTTGCAGATAATCTGGTTGTCGAACTCCAGGCTGATATAGGAATACTTGTTCCAGCCGGCCTTGGACAGTCCGTACTGATAGAACTTCTCCAGCCGCTCCAGCTTGCGGGCAATGTCCGTGGGCTCACCCAGGTAGACGATATGGTTGCCTACGCGCGGCACCATCTCCACCGAACCGTCGCCCAACACATTGAGCTGCTCCACCTGCTGGCGCCAGATCTTGTTGCCGATGAGGAAATTGCCAATGTCCGTCAGGTGCTTCTGGGCATACTTCCGGGAAATTTTTCCCGTGGCCACCACCAGGTCGCTGGCATACCCTGCACTTGGCAGGATTTTTCCATGCGAGTCCAGGTAATAGTCGTCGCCATTGTCCGCCTTGACACGCACTACGGGCAGGCGCTGCTTCAGCTGGATGCACACCTTGCCCGTCTGTGTCTTCCAGCACTGGGCCGTCTCCACCAGCAGGTTCTGGCAGAGCGACTCCTCAATCTTGCGGATGTTCACCTCCGACAGGGGGTCGCCCAGGGGATAGAGCCTGGCATGCTGCAGTTGCGCCTTGACATCGTCTGGATTCAGAAAACCCTTCACCATGTCGTCCGTAATGTCTATCTTCACTTCGGTACAGACATTTGACAGCTCGTCAGGGCGGTTGAATGTCGTGACGGAGAAGACGAGATAGACAGCCAGCAGGATGTCTACCATGACGATGATGGTTTTCTTCCAGATTTGACTCATGCTTCTATTTCTTCTGTTTCTCTTTCAGTATCTGTGTTATCTGCGGCACATAGTTGTCCAGGTCGCCGGCTCCCAGCACGATGAGCACATCGAACTGGTGTGAGCGGACAAACGACAGGACGTCGTCCTTGCGGATGAGTTGTTTCTCGACCCCGGCACGCAGGTTGTCATAGATGAGCTGCGAGGTGACACCCTCGATGGGTTGTTCACGGGCAGGATAGATCTCCGTCAGCACGACCTCGTCGAGCAGGCTCAGCGCATCGGCAAACTCATGGTAGAAGTCGCGGGTGCGGGTATAGAGATGTGGCTGGAAGATGGCCGTAATCTTGCGGTCCTTGTAGAGCTCACGGATGCTGCGTGCACTCTGGTATATCTCCTTGGGGTGGTGGGCATAATCGCTGAGGAACACCAGCTGGTCGCTCTTGATCTTGAAGTCGAAGCGACGGTCCACGCCACCGTAGGTCTTCATGCCGATGCGCAGCTCGTCGGCCGTACAGCCTGCCAGCTGGGCCATGGCCATGGCGGCCACACCGTTCTCGATATTGATGGGCACGGGCTGTCCGAGCCGGATGTTCTTGACCGACTCGATGGGCGAGACGAAGTCGAAGGTGATGTCGCCGTTGTGGATGCGGATGTTCTCGGCATGGAAGTCACCCTCCGTCAGCGCATAGTCGTAGCGGCGCACACCCTCGGGCAGTGCCTCCTGCATCTCCAAGCCACGGTGGATGATGAGTGCCCCCTCGGGCTGGATGAGCTCCGTATAGTGGCGGAAGCTCTCTAAGTAAGCCTCCTTGGTGCCATAGATGTCCAGGTGGTCGGGGTCGGTACTGGTGATGACCGTCATATAGGGCGACAGCCAGTGGAACGAGCGGTCAAACTCGTCGGCCTCGATGACCACATAGTCGGAGTCGGACAGGATGTAGTTGGTGCCGTAGTTCTTGGAGATACCGCCCAGGAAGGCGTTGCAGTCGAGGTGGCTCTGGTGCATGATGTGTGCACACATCGTGCTGGTGGTTGTCTTGCCGTGGGTACCAGCCACACACAGTCCCTTATGCTGGCGCGTCAGCGTGCCCAGCACCTGCGCGCGCTTCTGAATCTCAAAGCCGTTCTGGCGGAAATACTGCAGTTCCAGATGCTCGGCGGGGATGGCCGGCGTATAGATGACTAGACACGACTGGGGGTTCTTGCAGGCACGGGGGATGTCGTTGACGTCCTCTTCATAGTGGATGAGCATGCCCTCCTTCTCCAGCTGGCGCGTCAGCGTGCTCGGTGTCTTGTCGTAGCCGCCCACCACCAGTCCGCGACTGATGAAGTAGCGGGCGATGGCACTCATACCGATGCCGCCGGCACCGACGAAGTAGACGGCTTTTATATCCTTGATGTCCATTTACTTTTTTCCTTTTTACTTTTTTACTTTTTTACCTTTTTACCTTTTCACCTTCTGCTAACTTGAGCACTTCCTTGGCAATGATTTCTGCCGAGTCGGGCAATGCCATCTGCAGGATGTGCTTGCTCAGGCTTTGCAGCTTGCTGTCGTCCTTGACCGTATCAAGGGCCAGCGGCAACAACAGCTGCGGAGCCTCTACGTCCTTGACATAGAGGGCGGCCTGCTTGCTGACCAGTGCCAGCGCATTCTTCGTCTGATGGTCCTCAGCCACATTGGGCGAAGGCACCAGGATGACCGGCTTGCCCAGCAGGCAGAACTCGCTGATGGAACCGGCGCCTGCACGGCTGATGACCAGGTCGGCAGCCTTGTAGGCAGCACCCATATCGGTGATGAAGTCGGTGACCTTCAGGTTGGGGATGTCCTGTCCCTTCAGGCGCTCGGCGATTTCGGCACTGTAGTACTTGCCCGTCTGCCAGATGAACTGGATGCCGCTATGCTTGATGAGGTCCAGGTGCTGCAGCACACTCTCGTTGATGGTGCGGGCCCCCAGGCTGCCACCGACCAGCAGGATGATTTTCCTGGTGGGGTCGAAACCGAAGGAGCGCACGGCATCGTCGTGCTTCAGCGTGGTCTCCAGCAGTTGCTGGCGCACGGGGTTGCCGGTCAGCATGATCTTGTCGGCAGGGAAGAAGCGCTCCATGCCCTCGTAGGCCACACAGATCTTTGCTGCCTTCTTGGCCAGCAGTTTGTTGGTGACGCCGGCATACGAGTTCTGCTCCTGCAACAGACAGGGGATGCCCTTGGCGGCTGCCATGTTGAGCGTGGGACCACTGGCGTAGCCGCCGACGCCCACAGCCACCTGCGGCTGGAACTCCTTGATAATCTTCTTGGCCATGCGCTGGCTCTTCCATATCTTGAAGAGCACCTTGATATTGTTCAGCAGGTTCTTGCGGTCAAAGCCCTGGATGGGCAGACCTTTTATCTCGTAGCCAGCGGCAGGCACGCGCTGCATCTCCATGCGTCCCAAGGCTCCCACAAACAGAATCTTGGCGTCCGGGCGCAGGGCCTTGACGGCATTCGCTATCGACACGGCCGGGAAGATGTGACCTCCCGTGCCGCCACCGCTGATGATTACTCTTAACTCATTCATACATCTTTATATATATAGAACGTGCAAAATTACGACTTTTCTGTCAAATCAAGCCACTTTTTCCTAAATTTCTTTGTTCGACGCCGTAACTTTGGCGTTTTTGTCGTCAGTCAGTTCTTTCTTCACCTTGGCCGAACGGCTCACGCTCAGGATGGCACCGATATAGGCACAGTTGATAATGGTTGACGTACCGCCTTTCGAGATGAGCGGCAGCGGCTGACCCGTGACGGGTGCCAGTCCCACGGCCACCATCATGTTGAACATGGCCTGAACGACCAGCAGCAAACCGAGTCCCATAGCCAGGAATGCCGGGAAGTTGTTCTCGCAACGGCTGGCAATACGTGCACAGCGGTACAGCAGGATGATGTAGAGGAAGCATACCATGCCGGCTCCTATCAGTCCCAGCTCCTCGATGATGATGGCATAGATGAAGTCCGAGAAGGCCTGTGACAGGAAGTCGCGTTCCGTCGACTGGCCCGGTCCCTTGCCGATGACGCCGCTCGACACGATGGCGATGTTGGCATGTGCCACCTGGGCGTCCTTGTCGAGGTCATACTCCTGCGGCGTGGGCTTGGGCTTGCCAAACTTCATGAGACGGCTCTTCCACGTGTCGGCACGGTGGAACATCTTCTCGACGAAGTTCTTTTCCTTCTTCGTCTGGTCGGGCTGTCCGGCACCGGCTTGCTGGTCCAGCTGTTCAGTCTTGGTCTGCAGCTGCCCGGTATCGTTCATGTCCGTTCCTACAAGCATCACCATCGACACGGCAAAGACGACGACGGCAGCAATCACCGCCACCAACTTGCCGAGTTGCCGGAGAGGTACCAGTCCGATGAACATCATGATGAAGACGACGGCGAAGAGCATGGCTGCCGTGGACAGGTTCTCGAGGCCGATGAGCACACAGGCCGGAACCGTCACCCACAGTATCCACTTGAAGGCTTTCCTGTCGGCACCCTTTTCACGTTGCATCGCCGCCAGAATCTGTGCTACGGCCAGCACGATGGTTCCCTTGGCAATCTCCGAAGGCTGGAAGGTGAAGCCCAGCAGGTTGATCCATCGGCCGGCGTCACCCACCTTGGTGCCCGCCAGCAGCACCCACAGCAGGGTGACGGCCGATATCAGCAGCAGGAAGGGCGTCATCAGTTTGAAGTACTTGCACGGGATGTTGAGCGTGAGGATGGCCACCACCACACCGGCCACGATGGTGAAGGTGTGGTAGGCTATCGGACCCACGTAGTTCTGGCTCTTGTACGTCAGTCCGCTGGAAGCCGAGAAGACCTCCACCACACTGATCATGCAGAGGAAGAAGAACACCATCCAGATGACCTTGTCGCCCTTGAATAACCTGCCTATCTTTTTGTTCATAGATTTCTTGCTAATTCCTTAAACTGTTCGCCACGATCCTCCATGTTCTTGAAGAGGTCGAACGAGGCGCAACAGGGTGACAGCAGCACCGTCATGCCCGGCTCTGCCAGTTCGTAGCAGGCCTCGATGCACTCCTTCATGGAGTGGGTGTCGCGGACGGGGATGCCCAACTGGTCGAAGTTGTCGTGCAGCTTCTGGTTGTCGGCACCGAGGTAGACCAGTCCGGCACACTTCTCACGCACCAGCGGCATCAGCGGGCTGTAGTCGTTGCCCTTGTCCTTGCCGCCGATGATGAGGATGGTCTTGGTCTTCATCGACTCCAGGGCATACCAGCAGGCGTCGACGTTGGTGGCCTTCGAGTCGTTGACATACTGCACGCCACGCACCACGCACACCTTCTCCAGGCGGTGCTCCACACCGGGGAAGTCGCCGAGTGACTTGCGGATGACCTCCTTCTTGATGCCGGCGATGTTCGAGGCGATACCGGCGGCCAGCGAGTTGTAGATGTTGTGCTTGCCGGTCAGCGACAGCGATTCCTGCTCCATGTTGAACGGCGTAGGCCGCTCTATCTTGTATTGTCCCTCCTCGATGTAACCGATGCTGCCCTTCTCCTTCAGTTCCGAGAACGGATACTGGATGGCCTTGATGTCGTACTTCTCCAGCTCGGCTTTGATGACGGGGTCGTCATTCCAATAGACGAAGGCATCCTGCGGCGTCTGGTTCTGGATGATGCGCATCTTGGAGTCCACGTAGTTTTGCATCTTGAAGTCGTAGCGGTCCAGGTGGTCGGGTGTGATGTTCAGCAGGATGGCGATGTCGGCACGGAAGTCGTACATGTTGTCGAGCTGGAACGAGCTCAGCTCGATGACGTAGTATGCATGCGGATCCTCAGCCACCTGGAGTGCCAGCGAGTTGCCGATGTTGCCGGCCAGTCCCGTGTCATAGCCCGCTTCCTTGAAGATGTGGTAGATGAGCGATGTCGTCGTCGTCTTGCCGTTGGAGCCCGTGATGCAGATCATCTTGGAGTCCGTATAGCGTCCGGCAAACTCTATCTCGCTGATGATGTGGATGCCCTTCTCCTTGACCTTGACAATCATCGGGGCCGTGTCGGGGATGCCGGGACTCTTGATAATCTCGTCGGCATTCAGAATCAGCTCTTCCGTATGCTGTCCCTCCTCCCACGCGATGCCGCGGTCGTCCAGCATTTTCTTGTACTTGTCGGCTATCTTCGACATGTCCGATACAAACACGTCGAAGCCCTCTTTCTTGGCCAGCACGGCAGCTCCTGCGCCGCTCTCGCCGGCTCCTAATATAACGATTCTACCTAACAGACCCTCCTCCGGCCCCTCCCTGTGAGGGAGGGGAGTAGTTACTTTATTCACTGATTGTGTATACTCTTTCTTCATAATAATAAAACTCTTTTCTATCCACTCCCCTCCCTCACAGGGAGGGGTCGGGGGGTGGGTCTTTTTATCTAACTTTCAATGTTATGATGGTCAGTGCCGCCAGGATGATGGTCGTAATCCAGAAGCGGATGGTAATCTTCGACTCATGGAACGGACGGTGCGGCCAGCCTTTCAGGATGTAGGTGCTGGTCTGGTCGAGCTGCGAGTCGAGCTTGCGGAAGGTGTCGTGGATGGGTGTGGCGCGGAACACGCGGACACGCTTGCCCTTGCGCTTCTGCAGCTTGAACCACTGGGTCTGGATGATGACGCTGAGGCTCTCGATGAAGAAGATGCCGCAGAGCAGCGGCAGCATCAGCTCCTTGTGGATGATGACGGCGCACACGCCGATGATGCCGCCGATGGTCAGCGATCCCGTGTCGCCCATGAACACCTGGGCGGGGTAGGCGTTATACCACAGGAAGCCTACCATGGCCCCGATGAATGCTGACAGGAACACCACCAGCTCCTGGGAGCCGGGAATATACATGATGTCGAAGTAGGCCGCATAGATGATATGCGACGAGATGTAGGCGAAGATGAGCAACGCCACGCCGATGATGGCGGAGTTGCCCGCACACATGCCGTCCATGCCGTCGTTCAGGTTGGCACCGTTCGACACGGCGGTCACCACGATGATGGTCATGATGACAAAGAGCACCCAGCCGGCGGCCACCTTGTAGTCGCCCAGGAACGACATCACGGCGGAGTAGTTCAGGTTGTGGTTCTTGATGAACGGGATGGTGGTCTGCAACGACTTCACCGCCTCGCTCTTGTGCTTCACCACGACCTCCTGATTCTGCTGGGCTACCGTCATGTTCTCGCGTACCACGGCATCGGGACTGAGCCACAGCGTCAGGCCCACGATGAAGCCGATGCTGACCTGCCCCACAATCTTGTACAGACCCTTCAGGCCTTCCTTGTTCTTGCGGAAAATCTTGATGTAGTCGTCCATGAAGCCCAGGAATCCCAGCCATACCGTGGTGCCAATCATCAGCAACAGGTAGATGTTGCGCATACGGCCCAACAGCAGGACGGGAACGAGGATGCTGACGATGATGATGATGCCGCCCATGGTGGGCACGCCCTTCTTCTGCTCGCCAAACGGGTCGATGCTGGGGTCGCGTGCCGTCTCGGCGATGTTGCGGCGCTTCATCCACTTGATGAAGTACTCGCCAAACCATGCCGAGATCATCAGCGACAGGATGAGTGCCAGCAGCGAGCGGAACGAGATGTACGACCAGAGGTGCGCACCAGGGATATTGTATTGCTCTAAAAAGCGGAAGATGTAGTATAACACGATTTAACTATTTGACTATTGAACATTGAACATTGACCATTGAACATTGACCATTTGGCTGCGCGGTAGCAAATTCTTCATTCTTCATTCTTCACTCTTCACTCTTCATTCTTCATTCTTCATTCTTCATTTGAAAAGATGTCGCGGACCACCTCGCGGTCGTCGAAGTGGTGCTTGACACCTTTTATTTCCTGATAGTCCTCGTGGCCCTTGCCGGCAATGAGGATAACGTCGCCCTTCTGGGCCAGCATGGCAGCGGTCTTGATGGCTTCCCGGCGGTCGGTGATGGCCAACACCTTCTTCATCTGCTGGGGCGTCAGGCCGGCCAGCATGTCGTTGATGATGTCCTGCGGTTCCTCGAAGCGGGGATTGTCGGAGGTGATGATGACACGGTCGCTCTGCTTGACGGCCTCCTGGGCCATCAGCGGACGCTTGCCCTTGTCACGGTTGCCGCCGGCACCGCAGACGGTGATGACCTGTCCGCCCTTGCCGTCGAGCACCTCGTGGATGGCGTTGAGCACGTTCTCCAGGGCGTCGGGCGTGTGGGCATAGTCGACGACAGCCGTCACGCCGTCCTGCGAACGGATGGGCTCCAGCCGGCCGGCCACGCTCTTCAGCGTGCTCAGCACCAACAGGATGTCCTCGGGGTTCTTGCCCAGCATGACGGCGGCGCCATAGACGGCCAGCAGGTTCGACACGTTGAACTTGCCGATGAACTGCACGCCCACCTCATGGCCGCAGATGTCGAGGTACATGCCCTCGAAGTGGCACTCGATGATGCGGGCACGGAAGTCGGCCATCGTCCGCGTGCTGTATGTCTTCACCGTGGCCTTGCAGTTCTGCACCATCACGCTGCCGTTCTTGTCGTCGGCATTGGTGATGGCGAAGGCGTCCTTGCTGAGGCCGTCGAAGAAGGCTTTCTTCGCGTCGCGGTAGTTCTCGAAGGTCTTGTGGTAGTCCAGGTGGTCGCGGGTCAGATTAGTAAAGATTCCCCCCGCAAACTGCAGGCCGCCGATGCGCTTCTGGGCGATGGCATGGCTCGAGCACTCCATGAAGGCATACTCGCAGCCGGCCTCCACCATGCGCGCCAGCAGGCGGTTCAGTTCGATGGGGTCGGGAGTGGTATGGTCGGCGGGGATGGCTTCATCCTCGATGTAGTTGCACACCGTCGACAGCAGGCCGCACTTGTGGCCGAACTTACGGAACATATTATATAATAAGGTAGCGATGGTGGTCTTACCGTTGGTGCCCGTCACGCCGACCAGCTTCAGTTTCGTCGACGGCTCGCCATAGAAGACGGTAGCCACCGGGCCTACAGCCTCCTCGGTGGATGCCACCTGCACGTATGTCACGCCATTGGTGTCCTCAGCGGTTTTGCCGCTGAGATTCCCGGGTATCTCCTCGCACAGCACAGCTGCAGCCCCCAGCTCCAGGGCCTTGGGAATGAAGCGGTGCCCGTCGGTCTGGGTACCCTTGATAGCCACGAAGAGATGTCCCTGCTCAATCTTGCGTGAGTCGATGTTCACACCGGTTATCTCCACATCGGCATTGCCAACGACGGCCAAGGGCTTCACGTCTTTTAATAAGTCTTTCAGTTTCATATTCACCTTATTATATATGATGGGTTAGCACTTTCTCTGTATTATTGCAGCGTCAGGATGCACTCGCTGCCCGCAACGATGTCACGTCCGGCAGGATAGCTCTGCGACTTCACGGCACCACGGCCGTGCAGCCGAACCTTCAGGCCGCGCCGCTCCAGCAGGTAGACGGCGTCCTTGGCACCCATTCCCGTCACGTCGGGCATCACCTGGTCGCGGTATTTGGGCTGCCCCTGCTTGATGCGCGTGCTGCTGCCGATACTGCTCAGGATGTAGTTGGCCGACTCGGCATCACCTGCCTTCACGTCGGGGATGATGACGGAGTTCTCGTCGTGGGCATCCTCCACGCTCAGCTTCAGGTGACGGGCCATGACGCCCTCGGCGATATGGTGGAAGACGACACCGCTCATGCCACCGCCCGAGGCCGGCAGGCCGGACTTCTTGATACAGACGATGCACGAATAGCGGGGATTGTCGGCGGGGAAGTAGCCTGCAAACGACAGCCAGTACTTGACGGTGCCGCTCTTGTAGCCGGCCTTACCCTGCGACACCTGGGCGGTGCCGGTCTTGCCGGCCACCTTGAAGAGGTCGCTGCCGGCCTTGCGTCCCAAACCCTGGCTGACGACATGTTCCAGAATGGTCTGGATGGTCTTGATGGCCTGCGGCTTGGCAATGCGCTCCTTGATGACCTCGGGCGGGAACTCCATGACCGTCTCGCCATTCTTGACCACCCGCTTGATGAAGCGCGGACGCATCATCTTGCCGTCATTGGCGATGGCATTGTAGAACGCTACCGTATTGATGGGCGCTATCTGCGTCTCGTAGCCGATGGACATCCACGGCAGCGTCGTGGCATACCAGTTGTCGTCATAGCGGCCGTTCTTCTTGCGCTGGGGCATGCGGATGAGCGGCTTGCGATAGCCGGGCAGGATGTCCTGAAGGCCCAGGTCCTGACCGATGCCCACACGGTACAGGCCTTTCACGTAACGCTCGGCCTCCTGGTGGTAGAACTTGTCGATGACGTGGCTGACGCCGATGTTGGAACTGACCTCCAGCGTGCGCGCTACGTTGATGTCGCCATAGCCGCCACGGCGCCAGTTGTGGTCTTTCATCTCGCGGCCATACATGGGCTGTACGCCACAGCCGGTATGGATGATATAGCTGGTGTCCCTGGGGCTCTTGCCCAGCACCTCGTCATCGAGGGCTACCAGGATGGAAGCCGTCTTGAACACCGAGCCGGGCTCGCAGCGGTAGCTGATGGCCGAGTTGACGCCTTCGATATAGTTGCCATTCTCGTTCTTTATCATGTTGACGATGGCCTTCACGTCGCCCGTCTCCACCTCCATCAGGATGGCTACGCCCATCTCGCCGTTCACCTGCGGGCTCTTCAGCATGTCCAGCAGGGCGCGTTCTGCCAGGTCCTGCATGTTGACATCGATGGTCGTCACGATGTCACAGCCGTCGACAGGCAGCGTCACGGGGATGTTCATATACTTGTTGAGCACCTTGCGGCGACCGGTGATGCCGGGTGTTCCGCGCAGGAAGGAGTCGCAGCTCAGCTCCAGCCCATAGTAGGCGGAGTCCTTGGCCAGCATGAGACCGCCGACGGTACGCATGGCCAGACTGCCGAAGGGACGGCGGCGCGCATTGAAGACCTCCTCTGTAAAACCGCTCTTGTTCTTGGACATGTTGAAGAAGGGCAGCTGGCGCACCTCCATGTAGGTGCCGTAGTCGATGCGCTTGGGCCAGATGTTCCACCAGCGCGAACCCACCTCTCTCTTACCGGTCTTCTTGTTGGTCCACACCTTGTGGCGCCCTTCCTCCAGGTGCTGCTTGAACTCTGCTGCCGTCCAGGCGGGGAATATCTGGTGCAGGCCCTCGCAGATGCTGTCCAGCTTGTCCAGCCATAGCGAGTCGCCCTCTTCGAAGGCTGCGGCCTTGAAGTCCATGTATATCTTGTATTCGGGGATGGAGGTCGCCATCAGCTGACCGTCGCTGCTGAGGATGTTGCCACGGTTGGGCTTGACACTCACCGAGTCGCGCTTCAGACGGTCGGCCACTTCCGTCCAGTACTGCTTCTTGGCTGTCATGATGTAAAAGGCCTTGCCTACGACGGCAATACCCATGAACGTCAGCAGCACGGCAATCACCATGTAGCGGGGTATTACTTTGTCATTACTGAACTTACTCACCTTCTTGATCTTCGTTTAACTATTCTCTTATCTCTTTTTACTCACCACCCACCTCTATAATATATGGTGGCTGGTCGGCCTGGTGCAACAGTGAGTCCTGGTTCTGTTTCAGGATTTCCAGCACGTGGCTCTCGCGGCATTTCTCCGTCAGACTGCTCGACGACGACAGCGCCTTGAACTTGGCATCCTTCAGCTGGCTCTCCAACTGGTCAATCTTGATCATGTCCTGCTGGCACTGGTAGCGGAAAGCCACATAGACCAGCGAAAAGGCGACGATGAGGACAAACAGCCATATCTGTGAACGCACCAGCTCGGTGGTCAGCAGGTCGCCACCCAGGATGGTACGCAGGTTCACCTGCTGCGAGGGACGGGGGTCTTCCTCGACGGCAGTCTCCTTGATTTTCTTGATGGTCTCCTGGAGTTTGCCCTCGGTGCTTTCTGCATTCTCCCGAGCCTCCTGACCGTCAGAAATGATCAGCTCTGTCTTGTCTTCTTCCATGTCTATACCTTTTCTGCTATTCTCAATTTGGCACTCCTGCTGCGCGGATTGCGCTGCTGCTCCTCGTCAGTGGGTGTCGTCACCTTGTTCACCAGCCGGAAAGGCGACGTGATGCGTCCGAAGAAGTCCTGTTCCACCCGTCCCTCGGCATTGCCTGCCTTCATCACGTTCTTCACGATGCGGTCTTCCAGCGAGTGGTAGGTGATGATGCTCAGGCGACCACCCTCACGGAGCAGGCTGGTGGCTCCGCACAGCATGTCGCGCAGGGCGTCCATTTCGTGATTCACCTCTATGCGCAGTGCCTGGTACACCCTGGCCAGGTCTTTCTTCTCGCGCTCCGAGCGCATCAGCGGCTCCACCGTCTCGCTGAGGTCTGCCGTGGTCTCAATGCGCTTGCCCTTACGGCAGTCTACGATGGCCTTGGCCAGCCGGCGGGCATTCTTCAGTTCACCGTACAGGTAAAAGACATCGGCCAGCCGTTCCTCGCTGTAGTCGTTCAGGATGTCGGCAGCCGTCAGTCCGGCCCGCTTGTTCATCCGCATGTCCAGCGGCGCGTCGAAACGGAACGAGAAGCCGCGGGTCTCGTCGTCGAAATGGTGGCTCGACACGCCCAGGTCGCCCAACAGGCCGTCTATCTGCTCCACACCGTAGTAGCGCATCCAGTTTCTGATATATCTAAAGTTGCTCCTGACAAAGGTAAATCTATCATCGGCAACGATATTCTTTTCCGCGTCGGCATCCTGGTCGAAGCTATACAGATGACCTTTCGGACCCAGCCGCGACAGGATTTCACGGGAGTGACCGCCACCGCCGAAGGTGACGTCTACGTAAATGCCGTCGGGCTGGATGCCCAGCCCGTCGACGCTCTCCTGCAAGAGTACCGGAACGTGATATGTCTCAGCCGTCACCATCATGCTTTTTGTTCGTTGTGTATGTCGCCGGGATTGTCGGTAGTCATCAGGGTCTCCAGGGCATTACCGAAGTCCTCGGCAGTCATCTTCGTCGCCTCCGACTGGGCGTTGCTCCATATCTCGATGGTGTCGCCCATGCCGACGAATTTGATGTCCTGTTCTATGTCGGCCATGCGCTGGTAGCGTTTCGGTATCAGGAAACGGCCGTTGCCGTCGAGCGTCAGCAGTTCCACCTCGCTGACGAACTGACGGAACACTTGCTGATGCTGGCGGTTCCAGCGGTTCAGCCTACAGCGCAGCTCGTCCATCTGGGCATTCCATACGCTCTCAGGATAGAGCACCAGGCAAGGCTGAAAGACATCCTTGCGCATGACCAGACGCTCCTCGCTTCCTGCCTGAAGTACCTTACGGAAGGTGGCGGGAAGGAAGGCGCGTCCTTTGGCGTCAATCTTGGCCTCTATGTTACCTAAAAAACGCATGTATACCTTATTGTTTTTTATATTTATTGATATGTCTTAAGAACTTCGCCTGCAAAGGTAATACATTTTTTTGGAAAGCGCCCCACTTTTCCCCACTTTTTTCGTAAAGATTTTTGAAAATCTTCAAGACAGTGATGTATATGTTTGTAATTCAGTCAATTACCATGTGGGTAAAATAGTGGGGCGTTAATTGCCCGAATGCTCCCTCCAAAGGGACCACGTCCGGCACGCCTTTCAGCCGTTCTGGCGTAGCATGAGGGATGGCCTGCGCCGCTTCCATGCGCAATCAAGTGACAAAAAGCACGTAAATTTGCACATTTTATGATAAAAAGTGTAGGAATTTCCATAAAAGTGTGTACCTTTGCACATGATTACAACTCACCTACGAGAGAATGGGACAAGTTACACAGAAAACGATCGATATCGATAAAATCCTCAAGAGCAAGATGGGGGCGAAGGCCAAATGGGTGCCGCGCCCGCTGGTATTGTGGCTCAAGCACATCGTCCACCAGGACCAGGTGAACGGTTTCCTCTGGGATAACAAAGACCTGACCGGGACGCCGTGGCTGGAGGCCTGCGTGAAATACCTGCAGATGACGCTGAAAGTAGAGGGCATGGAGAACCTGCCCGACAAGGACGACGGGCACCTCTACACCATCGTGTCGAACCACCCGTTGGGCGGCATTGACGGCGTGGCGTTAGGTTCTATCATCGGCCGTCATTTCGACTCCCGTTTCCGTTATCTGGTCAACGACCTGCTCATGAACCTGCCCGGACTGGCTCCCCTGTGCATTCCCATCAACAAGACGGGTCGGCAGAGCCGCAATTTCCCTGCCATGGTGAAGGCAGGCTTCGAGAGCAACAACCACATGATGATGTTTCCCGCCGGCATTTGCTCGCGCAAGCGCAATGGGGTCATCCGCGACATACCCTGGACGAAGACGTTCATCGTCAAGAGCGTGGAATACCAGCGCGACATCATCCCCATCCACTTCAGCGGTGAGAACTCGGCGTTCTTCTACCGTCTGGCCAACTTCTCCGACCGTTTCCTGCCCTTCAATCTAGCCATGATTTACCTGGTCGACGAGATGTACCGCAATGTCGGAAAGACCTTTGAAGTGCGCATTGGGAAACCCATCCCCTGGCAGACCTTTGACAAGAGTAAAAGTCCGATGGAATGGGCACAATTCGTTCAAAACCACGTCTATCAACTCTAAAACAATGGAACAACCAATCATTCCTCCCGTTAACAAAGAAGTGCTGAAGAGCGAGCTGACGCCCGACAAGCAGTTGCGCATGACCAACAAGAGCAACAACCAGATTTTCGTCGTCACGGCACACAACGCACCAAACGTGATGCAGGAAATCGGACGCTTGCGTGAAATCGCCTTCCGTGAAGCCGGTGGTGGTACTGGCAAATCAACAGACATCGACGAGTTCGACACCTGCGAGAACTGCTACAAGCAGCTCATCGTTTGGAACCCGGACGAAGAGGAAATCATCGGCGGCTACCGCTACCTGCTGGGCACGGACTGGAATTATGACGACAACGGACAGCCCATCCTGGCTACCAGCCACATGTTCCATTTCTCAGAAAAATTCCTGAAGGACTACGCCCCCTGGACCGTGGAGCTGGGACGTTCGTTCGTCTCCTTGCCCTACCAGAGTTCGCGCATGGGAGCGAAGAGCTTGTTTGCGCTCGATAACCTTTGGGACGGTCTGGGAGCGCTGACGGTTATCCGCCCCAACATCAAATACTACTTTGGCAAGATGACGATGTACCCTTCGTATATCCGTAAGGGGCGCGACATGATACTCTACTTCCTCAAGAAGCACTTCGATGACAAGGAACGGCTGATTATTCCGATGAAACCGCTGGAATTGGAGACCGACATCGCTGAACTGGAGACCTTGTTCAACGGCACGTCCTTCAAGGAGGACTACATGATTCTGAACCGCGAAATCCGTAAGCTGGGTTATAATATCCCGCCATTGGTGAATGCCTACATGGGACTCTCGCCCACGATGAAACTCTTCGGCACGGCCATCAACTATGGCTTTGGCGATGTGGAAGAGACGGGCATCCTGATAGCCATCGACGAGATTTTCGAGAGCAAGCGCAAGCGCCATATTGACTCCTTCATCCGCGAACACCGCGAAGAGCTGGAGCTGACGTCTGGCGCCAACAAGCTGATTTACAAGCACAAAGAATAAACATGCCGACATGCTAAGAATCCTGTTGTTAGGGGTCCTCATGCCCCTGTTCGTTCATGCCCAGAACCCTGATGCCCAGCATATCGTCGTGGACGCTCAGGCAACGGCAGATACCCCGTACACCTACCGCACTTTCCAGGAGGCCAGTGAACACTTCACGGACGGCGTCACCGTCTACATACGCCCCGGCGTCTACTGGATTGACGACCCCGACGACAGCACTGTCCGGGTCGGCGAGAACGGACGCGAGCCCTTTGGCATGGTGGTTCGCTGTCCCCGTCTGCGCCTCATCGGTATGGGCCAGCAGCCCCACGATGTCGTGCTGGCCTCGCAGCGTGGACAGATGCAGGGCGCTGTCGGCAATTTCACCATGTTCAACTTCTTCTGCGACTCCCTCTACGTGGAGAATCTCACCATGGGCAACTACTGCAACGTAGACCTGATATACCCGTTGAATCCCCGATTAAACCGTCCAAAACGTAGCGATGCCATCACCCAGGCGCACGTTGGCTACGTCCACGGCAACAGCCTGGTGGCCAAGAACGTCCGCTTCGTCAGTCGTCTCAATCTCAACCCGCTGAACGGAGCCAGACATTCCTATTATGAAGACTGTCACTTCGAATGTACCGACGACGCCCTCAACGGCACCGCCGTCTACCGCCATTGCGACTTCGACCTCTATGGTCAGAAACCGTTTTGGAGCACCTTTGGTGCCGGAGCGATGTTCGTGGACTGCGATTTCTACGTCAAGGGCAGCAATCGCGAGATGTATTTCTGCAAACAAGGAGGCCCCGTCACCGTCATCGACTGCCGCTATCATGCACCGTCAGACAGCATCTACCTCGGTTGGACCGCCTATCCGCAGCCTTGGCTGCGCTGCTACCAGCAGCATTTCACCCTGAATGGCAAGCCCTACCAGATTGGCATCCGCCGACCTCAGAACACCATTGTCCTGCACCATGCAGACAGCCTCGTTGCGCGTGGCATACCCTATCTGAATATCAGCCGCCACGAAGCAGTGCTGCGCACAGGAGATGCTCCCCTGACGTTAGCTTGCACCGACGCTGAATCAGTGAAATGGCGCGTGACAGACTACCATGAGTCATACGCGACACTCCTACCGATAGGCAAAGACTCCGTACAGGTTGTTCCGACGAACCAAAGCGGTAAAACCGTCGATTTCTGCGTGATGGCCTATACGCCCGATGGTCGGGAGGCGGCCTGCCACCTGACGGTTCATCCGCGTCTGCTGCCCGCACCGGCTTTCCTGCGCAGGCCAGCTATTCAACTCAAGAAGGGTGTGGCACAGCTCAGCTATGACCTTGACCTGCAAGACCGCGATGACGAGTCGGAAATCATCTGGCAGCGCGACGACATTCCCGTCAGCGTCGTCCAGGCCCATCCGTCGGCACTGGGCTATCCGGAATACACGCTGACCGATGCCGACAACGGCCACAGGCTGAGTGCGCTCATCATCCCAAGGCTACATGGCAGTCTGACGGGTGACACCCTCCGTGTCGATATGCCCAAGGTCATCAAGGGCCAGCAGAAGACCCGGTTGCTGGAAACCGACTTTCATGACTTTCCCTGCCAGTGGCAGCCACGGCTGCTGCCAGGCTATTGGACTGTCGACGGTTTCAAGCCCTCTGACACAGTTGCATTCCCTTGGTCGTTTAGTCGGGAAAAGCCCATGTGGGAATACAAGGAAGGCTTTAATGGTGCCGTTGGAATGGGGCTTTTGCAAGCACAGCGCGGTGCCCGCCTGATGTTTACGCCCGTAGGGAAACGATACGGTGACATGCATCTTACCCTTCAGGTGGACCCCACCAAGACGGCAGGCCAGGGATTCGGGTCGGCAACAGGGCAGTATATGGACGTCTGCCTGAAGTTCGACACCCGGACGCTGACGGGCTATGGCTTGCGCATCATCCGCACCACCAAGCATGCCAAGGCCGTAGACTTCTTCTTGGTGAAGTACGACCACGGCCAGGTGACGCCCTTGACGGAGCCCGTCTCTGCCACCTGCTACCGCACGGGCTGCACCATTTCCATCGATTTCATCGGGAAAATGCTGACCGCTCATGTCGAGACGGCCACCCCGCAGCCTGCCGACTCCACGCTGCCCCATCGGGTAGACCTGGCCGCGGAAGTGACAGCCAACGACTTTGGCGGCATCCATATCCAGCACACGGGTTCATGCGGTGAGAGCACCACGATGCTCCACCGCCTGAACGTGCAGTGGTGATGGTTTTAGATGATGGGCAGTGAGATGCCGTTGATTTTCTGATAGACGTCGAGGGCATAGACGTCGGTCATGCCCGAGATGTAGTCGATGACTGCCATCAGACGGTCTTCTAACGAGTCGGCATTGATGTCATACTGCGACGATACGCGCCCGATGAGCTGTTGCGAATAGAAACGCTCCGGGTGCATCACCGCCTCAATCATCTTATCCATCAGCGTAGCCATGATCTGATAACCAGACAGTTCCACGTCAAGGACGGGACGGCTCTTGTAGATGCGCTGCACCGACAACTGGGCGCAGCGCTTGTAGGCTTCGCGCTGCAGCGGCTGGATATGGTCGATGAGGCTCCCCTCGAAGGTTCCTGCCAGGATTTCCTCCTCATGGTCGAGGAAAGCCTGGGCGCACTCATTCTCCAGCTTGCCGATGACGCAGGCACGCAGATATACCACCTGTTCGTTCTCGTCGGTGAGCTGTTCATCACGGATGCGCTGCATTATCTTCCCTTGGTTCTCCTCGTCGAAGAAATCCAGAAAGAGCCGCGATACCGTCTCGAACGACAGGATTTTCAGTTTGTGGGCATCCTCCATGTCCATGATTTCGTAGCAGATGTCGTCAGCCGCCTCAACCAGATAGACGAGCGGATGACGGGCATAGCGTAGCGGATTGCCGGGTGCAGACTTGCAAATAATACCCATTTCATCGGCAATTCGCTGGTATGTCTCCTGTTCGCTGACAAAAAAGCCAAACTTCCCCTTCTTGCTGGGTGCCAGCGAGGAGAAAGGATATTTCACGATGCTGGCAATGGTGGAGTACGTCATCACGAAACCGCCCGGGCGGCGCCCCCTGAACTGGTGCGTCAGCAGGCGGAAGGCATTGGCGTTGCCTTCGAAATGGGTGATGTCCGACCAGAAGGCGGGTGACACCTGCTCCTGCAGGAAGCTGCCGGCGCCTTCGGTAAAGTACGTCTGGATGGCTTTTTCGCCGGAGTGGCCGAAGGGCGGGTTGCCCAGGTCGTGTGCCAGACAGGCCGTAGCGACAATCTGGCCTATCTCCTCAAACAACGTACCGCACAGTTCCGGTCGCCGCTTGCAGATACGCTGCGCCACATCGTTGCCCAGCGACATGCCCACACTGGCCACCTCCAGCGAATGCGTCAGCCGGTTGTGCACAAATACGCTGCCGGGCAGCGGAAACACCTGCGTCTTGTTTTGCAGACGCCGGAAAGGGGCCGAGAATATCAGCCTGTCATAGTCGCGTTTGAACTCGGTGCGGTCGTCATGCCGCTCCACATGGCGGTGCTCCTGGCCCAGCCTCTTGTTAGAAATCAGTCTTGTCCATTCCATAACGGCCGCGAAATTACAAATAAAAAACGAGACAGCCAAACGACCGCCCCATTTTTTTCGGGAGTTTTTCGTCACGCCGGGCCAGCGGGAACGTCATGCCGGCGGACGCCGCCCGTCATCGGGACATTCTCCGCACGGCGCAAGAACATTCCCTGCACGGCGCAGGAAAATTTCCTGCACGGCACTCCCGGGCAACGTGCTACTGGAGCCGCATCAAGGCGACCGCCCTTCCGAAGCCCCTCACCCCCTCCATATTTCCGTCCCCCTATAGGGGGGACTCCAATATGAGGGGAGGGCTTCCTCAGGGAACTTCCACATCACCCAACGCAACCGGCCCCGAGTTTCATCAGCGCCGCCCCCCTCCAGGGAGACTCCCATCCCCTCAATATCAGTCCCCCTATATAAGGGGGACATTGATATGAGGGGCGAGGATCCCTAGACCCCCCGTGAAATGATAAAAAGATAAAAAAAAGAGCGAAAATGATGGTAGTTTGCAAATAAATAACTACCTTTGCATGTTGTATTAAAAGAAACGTTCAAAAAGATGATTACGATCAAGGTTGTAAACCGCGGCCATCAGCAGTTGCCCGCCTATGCGACACCCCAGAGTGCCGGCATGGACCTGAGGGCTAACCTCGACGCTCCCGTGACACTCCGTCCGTTGGAGCGCAAGTTGATACCGACAGGGCTGCACATAGCCCTGCCCGAAGGCTACGAGGCCCAGGTACGCCCTCGCAGCGGACTGGCGCTGAAGCACGGCATCACGGTGCTGAACACGCCCGGCACCATCGATGCCGACTACCGTGGCGAGATAGGCGTCGTGCTGGTGAACCTGTCGCAGGACGACTTTGTCGTGAACGACGGTGAGCGCATTGCCCAGATGGTCATTGCCCGCTGCGAACAAGGAGAGCTGATCAGCGTTGACGTGCTCGACGAGACCGAGCGCGGCGCCGGTGGCTATGGACATACGGGCAGACGTTAATCTTTGAACTTTGAACTTTGAACTTTGAACTTTATGATTAGTATGGTGAGGACTCTTTTCATCGTCGTAACGATGCTTTGCTGGTGGGGCTCTGATGCTGCTGCCCAGGGTAATCATACAGTTCAAAGTTCTCCGACATTGCAATCAAATCATACAGTTCAAAGTTCAAAGTTCAAAGTTCAAAGAAATTACGACGCTTTCTACCTGGATGCCATCTGCCAGCAGGAGAAGGGCAACAGCGATGCCGCCTTCGACCTGCTGAGCCACTGCGTGGAACTGGACTCCACACGGTCAGAGGCCTACTACTCGCTGTTCCGCTACTACCTGGTCATGAAGGACAAGGACAAGGCGCTAAGCTATGCCAAGCGTGCCGCAGAACTGGAACCCGAGAATGCCACCTACCTGGAGATGCTGGCCAACCTGTATATCAGCCAGCACAACTACGACGATGCTGTCGTGGTGCTGGAAAAGCTCTATGAGAAAAGCCGGGACCGAGAGGACATCCTGGGCGTGCTGGTCCAGATATACGAACAACAGGGAGCGTACGACAAAGCCATTCAGAAGCTGACACAGTTGGAGCTCATCGAGGGCAAGAACGAACGCCTGTCTTATGCCAAGAGCCAGTTCTACACCCAGAAAGGCGACCAGAAATCCGCCATCAGTGAGATTAAACAGCTGGCCGACCAATATCCCAACGACCTCAACTACCAGTGCCTCTATGCCAACACGCTCTACCAGAACGGACAGCAGAAGAAGGCCGTTGCCCTCTACCAGGACGTGCTGCGGCAGGAGCCTGACAACCGGAATGCGCTGATGGCGATGATGAACCACTATCAGGAAAACCACGACACGCAACGGGCCAACGAGATGCTGGAACAGATGCTGTTCAACAAGAAGACGACGACGGAAGACCGTGTGGCACTCATGCGGCAGGTCATCGGTGAAAGCGAACAGCAGGGCGGCGACTCCACACGGGTGCTGCAGCTGTTCCACCGCCTACTGGCCATGCCCGAGAGCGACGCGGATATGGCCCTGTTCTGTGCCACCTACATGAACCTGAAGAAGATGCCTAACGACAGCATCCGTCCCATCTTGGAACACGTCCTGGAGGTAGCTCCCGACCATACGGCCGCCCGTCTGCAGCTGGTCAGCTTTGCCTGGCAGGAGGAAGACCGCGACCGCGTCATCGCCCTCTGTCAGGAGGCCCGCCAGTATACGCCCGACGAGATGGCCTTCTACTACTATCAGGGCATCGCCTACTACCAGAAGGAGCAGTTGGACAACGCCCTGAATGCCTTCCAGAACGGCATCAGCGTCATCAACGAGGAGAGCAACCCGGCTATCGTGTCAGACTTCTTTGCCGTCATGGGTGACATCCTGCACCAGAAAGGGCGCGAACAGGAGGCCTTTGCTGCCTACGACTCCTGCCTGCAATGGAAAGACGACAACATAGGCTGCCTGAACAACTACGCCTACTACCTCAGCGAGAAGGGCCTGCAGCTGGACAAGGCCGAGCAGATGTCGTACCGTACCATCAAAGCCGAGCCCAAGAATGCCACCTATCTGGACACCTATGCCTGGATACTCTTCATGCAGCACCGTTACAGCGAGGCCAGAATATACATCGACCAGACGCTGCAGTGTGACAGCGACTCCTCAGCCGTATTGCTGGAGCATGCCGGTGACATCTACTACCATATCGGCGATACCCAGAAAGCCCTGACGTTCTGGCAACAAGCCTTGGCCAAGGCATCGGAGAAGTCGGAGATCAAAGACGACCGCAGACAAATACTGATTCGAAAAATAAAACTAAAAAAGTACATAAAAGAATGAAACTGACAAGTATCCTGAAGATTTTCGCGATGGCTCTTCCATTGGTGCTTACCTCCTGTAAGTCACACCGTCAGGCCGTTAAAGAAGGTACCGGCACCGCTGCCGTTAAGGTAGACACGCTGCAAAAGCAGGCTTTCCTGCAGAAAGTTAACGACAACGCCCAGTATGCCCGCTTCATCACTTCCAAGGTGAGGTTCACCGTAGAGGCGGGAGCACGCCAGATGACGCTGACTGGCAACCTGAAAATGAAACGCGACGACGTCATCCGCCTGCAGCTGATGGCTTTCGGCTTCGTCGAGGCCGGCCGCTTGGAGTTCACCAAGGAGTATGTGCTGGTGATGGACCGCATCAACAAGCTCTTCCTCAAGGTGCCATACGCACAGGTGGACTTCCTGCGCAACTGCAACATCGACTTCAACGTCATTCAGGGTCTGTTCTGGAACGAGCTGTTCCAGCCCCGCGTGTCGCGTCCGACTGACCAGCAGCTGAAGAACTACTCCATGAAAGCTGGCAGCGACGACACCATCATTGCCATGGAGGACGGCAAACTGTCGTACCGCTGGCTGGCAGACAACTCGACAGCCCGTGTCAAAATGGCCAACGTCATGTATCTCGACAAGTTCCGCGGCAACTACCAGCTGAACTGGGACTATGATGACTTCCAGGCCAACAACCGCAAATTCTATCCCATGAATCATAAGATTTCCTTCCAGACACCCGGACAGGAAATCAAGTTTGAGATGCTTCTCAACTACATGGGAGCTGAGGAAGACTGGGAGACCCGAACGGAAGTGTCCAGCAAGTACCGTCAGGTGACCATCGAGGAAATCCTGCAGCGCTTCATGTCCCTCTAAACCACCTGGATGAAGCGATTAGGTATTATCCTGCTCCTGCTGTCATTCGTCCTGACTCCGTACGCGCAACAGAAGAAGCGCACCACGAAGTCGGCGGCGAAGAAGACTGCCGTGACCCCAAAGAAACAGACCACCAGTAAGTCTGGCAAGTCAACCAAGTACAGCAAGTCCTCCAAGAGCCGCAAGGCAGCGAAGCAACCTTCAGTCAAAGCACTGCAAAGCCAGCGTCAGGAACTCCAGCAGCAGATCAAGCAGCATGAGCGCCGTTTGCGCAGCAATGAGCAAGCCGTCAAGAAGCGGCTCCAGAACCTCATGGTGCTGAACTCCGAGATAGAAGGCAAGCGCCGTACCATAGACACCATCCGTCACGACATCTCGTCGCTCGACATCGAGATAGAACGACTCGGCGTCCAGCTGGATATGCTACAGGACCAGTTGCAAGAGCGTAAGCGCAACTACGTCAAGTCACTGCGCTACATGCACCGCAACCAATCGTCGCTGAGCCAGCTGATGTTCGTATTCAGTGCCGACAACCTCGTCCAGATGTTCCGCCGCATGCGCTTCATGAGAGAATATGCCTCCTATCAGCGCGTACAAGGCGAGATGGTCAAGGGCAAACAAGAGGAGGTCAATCTTGAATTCCAGACGCTGAACAACACCAAGGAGAAGAAGCGCCAGTTGCTGAACCGCGACGAACAGGAGCGCCGCTCGCTGGAAGTCAAGCAGAATGAGCAGCAGGACGTTGTCAAGTCCCTGCAGAAAGAGAACAAGACCATACAGGGTATCATTGCCCAACAGAAGAAGAAGGACGCCGTCCTGAATGCCCAGATTGACCGTTTGATAGCAGAAGAGGTAGCGCGTCAGAAGGCTCGTGCTGCCGCCGAGGCCAAAAAGCGTGCCGAGGCAGAGGCTGCCAAGAAACGTGCTGCCGAACTGGCCCGCAAGAAGGCCGAGGCAGAGGCTGCCGCCAGGGAGAACGCCCGCCGCGTTGCGGAAGCCAAAGCCAGAGAGGAGAGAGCCAAGGCTGAAGCCAAGGCTGCCCGCGACCAGAAGGCCCGCGAGGCTGCCGAGCGCAGAGCGCGTGAAGCCGAAGAAGCCCGTAAGGCCGCTGAGCGTAAGGCCGAGGTCGAGAACCGCGAGCATGCCAAGGCTGTGGCATCGGCCCGTAAGAGTGCCGACGAGGTGCTGAAGATGCCGACGGAGGACGTCCGCATCAGCGGCAAGTTCGAGAGCAACCGCGGTCGTTTGCCCATTCCCATCACCGGACCGTACCGTATTGTCAGCCATTTCGGACAGTATAACGTCGAGGGTCTGAAGGGTGTCATGCTCGACAACAAGGGCATCAACATCCGCGGCGAGGCCGGTGCGCTAGCCCGCAGCATCTTTGACGGCGAGGTCAGTGCGGTCTTCAGCTTCGGTGGTACGATGGTTGTCATGGTGCGCCACGGCAGCTATATCAGCGTCTACTGCAACCTGCAGAGCGTCAGCGTGCAGCGCGGCCAGAAGGTCGGCATACGCCAGTCGCTGGGCCGCGTCGGCCAGGACAACATCCTACAATTCCAGCTCCGCCGTGAGACAGCGAAACTGAATCCCGAGAGCTGGCTGGGAAGATAATTTTTTAATGAGTAATTAGTAATGAGTAATGAGTAATTATGATTTGATACAAGGCGACAAATGTTTTTATAATTTCAATTCCCGCGCATCATGTAATCATAATTACTCATTACTAATTACTAATTACTCATTACTAATTACTAATTAATTGAACGTAAGTTTCTATCGCCTTCTCTATTTCGCTGATGAGTATGTACTCGTCGGCAGAGTGGCTGCGGCAGGATTGTCCCGGACCGAGCTTCAGCGACGGAAACGGCATCAGTGCCTGGTCGCTGAGCGTAGGCGAGCCAAAGGGCGACATGCCAAGCTGAAGACAGCGCTTCACCAACGGGTGGTCATCGGCTATGCGTGATGACGACAAGCGGAACGAGCGCGCCTTGAGTTCGCACTTTTTCATCTGCTTTTGCAGGAAGGCAAACAGGTACTCGTTCTTATAATATTCATTGGTACGCACGTCGATGACAAAGCGACACTCGTCGGGGACGACATTATGCTGGGTGCCGCTGTTGATGACCGTCACCGTCATCTTGGTAGGTCCGAGCAGAGGACTGACCTTGCGGAAACGGTAGTCGCGCAGCCATACCAGGTCGTCCAGCGCCTCATAGATGGCATTGACGCCTTCGTCACGGGCAGCATGACCGCTCTTGCCGTGGGCAACGCCATCGATGACCATGAGCCCTTTCTCGGCAATGGCTGGCTGCATGCCTGTAGGCTCGCCAACGATAGCCACATCGATAGGCGGCAGCTCCAGTAATGCCAAGGAAAAACCGTTGGCACCGCTGACCTCCTCCTCGCAGGATGCCAGGTAGACGAGGTTATACGGTATGGACATGCCACGCAGCATGCGGTAGACCTGCAACAGGCTGACGAGCCCGCCGCCACAATCGTTGCTGCCCAAGCCATAGAGGCGGTCACCATCGATGGTGGGCGTAAAAGGGTCGCGCGTCCAGGTGCTGACGGGCTTTACGGTATCGATGTGTGCATTGAGCAATAACGTCGGCTTGGCAGGATCCAGCTCTTCCTGAACCAAGAGATTATTGCCGATGCGACGTACTGGCAATCCGTAACTTCCGATGAAACCGGCAAAAACATCTGCCGCAGCTGTCTCGTCGCGGCTCACCGAAGGGGTGCTGATAAGCGCTTTCAGCAGCTCGACGGCATCGTGTGTATATTGGTGCATATCCATAAATTGCTGCAAATTTAAAAAATAATTATGAAATATGAATTCCGAATTATGAATTATTTTGTACCTTTGCACCTAATTAATAATAGTGAGAGCTTATGCAGACGAATGTTCACATGTCAGTGCTGGTGCACGAACAGGCCAAGAAGTATGGCGACCGTGAGATGCTGGTATATCAGGATTTCGGTGGTAAGGAGTGGAAATCATTATCGTGGAGCGAAGTGTCGGCAACGGTCAAGCAGGTGTCCAACGCCCTGCTGAACCTGGGTGTCAAGGTGCAGGAGAACATCGGTATCTTCTCGCAGAACTCGGTACAGTATATCGAGTGTGACTTCGCCGCCTGGGGTATCCGCGCCGTTACCATACCGTTCTATGCCACTTCTTCTGAGCAGCAGATACAGTTTATGGTTAACGACGCCAAGATCCGCTTCCTCTTCGTGGGCGAACAGGATCAGTACGACAAGGCACACCGTATCTTCTCTCTCTGCCCGACGCTGGAGCGTATCGTCGTCTTTGACCAGTCGGTCAGCATCGGCGACAGCGATCCCAGCGCTATCTACTTCAGTGATCTCCTGAAGCTGGGCGAGAACCTGCCACGTCAGACGGAGGTAGAGAAGCTGCAGCAGGAGGCCACGTTCGACGACATCGCCAACATCCTCTACACCAGCGGTACGACGGGAGACTCAAAGGGAGTCATCCTGACGCACGGCCAGTTCCATGCAGCCTTTGAGGCCAACAACAAATGTGTGCCGGTAGGCGAGAAGGACCGCGTGATGAACTTCCTGCCATACACACACATCTTTGAACGTGGCTGGGCGATACTCAGCCTCACAGAGGGTGCTACGATGATTGTCAACACCCATCCGCAGGAAGTGCAGCAGTCCATGCGTGAAACCCATCCCACCTGTATGTCGGCCGTTCCCCGCTTCTGGGAGAAGGTGTATATGGGCGTGATGGACAAGATAGACCACTCCAGCGCCATGCAGCGCAAGCTGTTCAAGCATGCGCTAGCCGTAGGTCGCAAGCACAACATCGAGTACCTCAGCCTGGGCAAGAAGCCCCCGATGGCCTTGCACCTGGAGTACGAGATGCTCAACCGCACCATCTTCTCGCTGGTGCGCAAGGAGCTGGGACTGGAGAATGCCCATTTCTTCCCCACGGCAGGTGCTGCCGTCTCGACACATGTCGAGGAGTTTGTCCACTCCATCGGCATCAACATGGTGGTAGGCTATGGCCTGACGGAGAGTCTGGCAACGGTAAGCTGCAACCACTTAGGTGACCCCTGGACGGTAGGCTCTGTCGGTATTCCCATTGAGGGCATCGACATCAAGATCAGCGAGGAGGGCGAAATCCTGCTGAAGGGCCCGACGATTACCATCGGCTACTATAACCGTGACGACCTGACCAAGGCCGCCTTTACGGATGACGGCTACTTCAAGACCGGCGATGCCGGTTACATGAAGGGCAACGAGCTGTTCCTGACGGAGCGCATCAAAGACCTCTTCAAGACCTCGAACGGTAAGTATATTGCTCCGCAGCTGATTGAGTCGAAGCTGCTGGTAGACAAGTTCATCGACCAGATAGCCGTCATTGCCGACGAGCGTAAGTTCGTGTCGGCACTCATCATCCCGGTATACTCGCTGCTGGAGGAGTATGCGCTGGCCAACGGCATCACCTTCAGTACCCGCGAAGAACTCTGCAGTCACCCGCAGATCATGGCCATGATGAAAGAGCGCATCGACACCCTGCAGCAGCAGCTCGCCCACTACGAACAGGTGAAGCGCTTCACCCTGCTGCCCAACCCGCTGTCGATGTCGAAGGGAGAACTGACAAATACCCTCAAGATTCGCCGCCGCGTTCTCAATGAGAACTACAAGGCCGAAATAGACAAGATGTACGAAGAGTAGTTTTTAATGAGTAATTAGTAATGAGTAATTAGTAATTATGATTTGTCTACTATGCAGGAAAGGCGTGAGAATGTTATCGTCAAGAAATCTGAAAAGTTCGCTGATAGAATAATCAAGATGTGTAAATACTTGTCAAAAAAGAGGACAGGAGATAAGGATATGATCAATCAAATATATCGCAGTGGCACAAGTGTGGGCGCTAATGTTGCAGAGAGTCAATATGCTCAAAGTCGTGCTGACTTTTTGACAAAGATGACCATAGCTCTCAAGGAGGCAAATGAAACTCATTATTGGCTTGGACGTCTTAATTCGAGCGGTATTTTGACAGAGAAAGAATATGAATCTATTAATATAGATAGTGAAGAGATCATTAAATTATTAACGAGTATCACAGGAAAGGTAAAAAAGGGGTGAGCAAGTGTAATCATAATTACTCATTACTCATTACTAATTACTAATTAATTAAGTATGATCACAACTGACCAGTTAAAAGACGTATTAGATAGAGCTGCTTCTCTCTATAAATACTTGAAAATCGACGAAAAGCGCATGGAGTACGAAGAAGAAGACCTTCGTACCCAGGCTCCTGACTTCTGGGAGGACCGCGAGCGCGCCGAGGAGCAGATGAAGAAGGTCAAAGGCATCAAGAAATGGCTCGACGGCTATCAGGAAGTGCGCACTGCTGCCGACGAGTTGCAGCTGGCCTTCGACTTCTATAAGGAGGAGATGGTCACCGAACAGGAGGTAGAAGACGCCTACCAGCGTGCCGTCAAGGCCATCGAGGACCTGGAACTGAAGAACATGCTGCGCCAGAAGGAAGACCCCATGGACTGCGTGCTGAAGATCAACAGCGGTGCCGGTGGTACGGAGGCTCAGGACTGGGCACAGATGCTGATGCGCATGTACCAGCGCTGGGCAGAGGCTCATGGCTACAAGGTGAGCATCGCCAACCTGCAGGACGGCGACGAGGCCGGCATCAAGAGCGTCACCATGCAGATAGAAGGCGGCGACTACGCCTACGGCTACCTGAAGAGCGAAAACGGAGTCCACCGTCTGGTGCGCGTCAGTCCCTATAACGCCCAGGGCAAGCGTATGACCAGCTTTGCCTCGGTATTCGTCAGTCCGCTCGTCGACGACACCATCGAGGTGTACGTGGACCCTGCCAAGCTGTCGTGGGACACCTTCCGCAGCAGCGGTGCCGGTGGTCAGAACGTCAACAAGGTGGAGTCGGGCGTCCGCCTGCGCTACTGGTATACCGACCCTGACACGGGCGAAGAGGAGGAAATCCTCATCGAGAATACCGAGACGCGCGACCAGCCCAAGAACAAGGAGCGTGCCATGGCCCTGCTGCGCTCACAGCTCTACGATCGTGCCATGCAGAAGCGCCTGGAGGCTCAGGCCAAGATCGAGGCTGGCAAGAAGAAGATAGAGTGGGGTAGCCAGATACGCAGCTACGTCTTCGACGACCGCCGTGTCAAGGACCACCGCACCAACTACCAGACCAGTGATGTCGATGGCGTCATGGACGGCAAAATCGACGATTTCATCAAGGCGTACCTTATGGAATTTCCGTCAACGGATAATGAGTAATTAGTAATGAGTAATTAGTAATTATGATTTGACTGGAAGCGGAACAATAACGGAAGAAGAGAAAAGAATTAAAATAAATGTTTAATGCAAATGAGCCTTTGGTAGTGGCATGTGTAATCATAATTACTCATTACTAATTACTCATTACTAATTTGAAATTACTATGAACAAAAAAGTTAATGCAAAGAAAGAGGCTTATGCCAAGAAGCAGGAAGAGCAGGGCAAGAAAGTAGTGATGTGGATTTTTGGCGGACTCATCGTCCTCGCCATCATCTACATGATCTGGACGCTCTCAATGATGGCATAATGGCTTTGGAGATTGAACGCAAATTCCTCGTGCTTGACGATTCGTACAAGCACGAGGCTTATGCTTCCTCGCACATCCGCCAAGGTTATATCTGTAGCGACCGCGGGCGGACCGTACGCATCCGCATCCGGGATGAGCACGCATATATCACCATCAAGGGACCGTCGCTGGATGGTGGACTCTCACGCTATGAGTTTGAACAGGAGATTCCGATGGATGACGCTGAAAAACTCATGACGCTATGCGACCCCGGCATCATCGACAAGACACGCTGGTTGGTCAAAAGCGGCCAGCACACCGTAGAAGTCGATGAGTTCCATGGAGAGAACGATGGCCTCATCATGGCGGAAGTGGAGCTGAGCAATCCCGACGAAAAACCCATTTTGCCCCATTTCATCGGAAAAGAGGTCACTGGCGACCGCCGCTATTACAATAGCCAGTTACGCTGCCATCCCTATTCCACATGGCAAGATTAAACGAGTGGTAATTTTGTTAAACAATGTTACCGTTTCGCTCGTATTGTGTCTCTTTTTTTTATCTTTGCCTTTGCTTTGACAAAGGAGACCATGAGAAAGATCATATCTGACATCATACTTGGAATAGCATGTCTGCTGACATGCCAGCAGGGAGTGGCTGCAACGCAGCTCCCCGATTCGCTGCTCACCTTTGAAAAAGCGTACTACTATAATATAGTGGACATGCCAAAGTCGCTCCAGATTATACAGACCATGCGTGAGCGGAAAATGGCTTCCAAGTGGGAGCTGGACCGTGCCGAGGCCAACATCTGGAGCTTGGACCGCCATTATTACAAGGCATTGAAGCTGTACCAAAAAGTGCTTCGCAATCCGGAATCCAGCGAATCGTGGAAAGAGGAGTTAAGCACCCTTTTCCTCGCCACCTACTGCTACGACAAGCTGAGCGACGAACCACATTTGTCTAAATTGGTGTTAAGGATGCGTGAGCTGGCGGAAAAGCATCATGCTACCGATTATATGTGTATGGTGGAGTTCCTTCGCGGCAAGCGTCTGTTTGCCATGGGCAAGGAATCAGAGGGTTACGCCATTTGCGAACAGGCAGCAGAAGACATGAAACACGAAGAGTACAAGTACAAAAATCGTATGCTCTTCATATTCTATACCAACCTGGCCAACATGTATATGAGCAATGCCCGATATCGTGAGGCTCAGAAATCCCTGACATCAGCAGAAGAAATCGTCGGTCAAGGTTTGAACATGAAGGTGCTGGATGTGGAACGACGGGCTAATGTCATTATTTATGCCCTCAAGACGCGTCTGCTTGCCGCTGTGGGAGAGATGGCCCAGGCTGATTCCACCTACGCCCAGATGCGCGCCATGCCCTATCGGGATATAGCGGCAGAGAATTACATCATGCCATACCTGAAGATGCGGGAAAAATATGCTGACATGCTGGAGTCAGCCCAGTACTGCCGCAAGATTATCGAAGAGGATGGTAATGCCAAAGGCGTGAATATGTTGTCGGTACTGCGAGAGGAGATTGACGCCTACATTGGAATGAAGAAATATGAGCAAGCAAATGCATGCTATGCTATCCTGTCCCAACTGACAGACTCATTGCATATTGACAACCTGAACTACTTCTCCAAAGAGGCCTGGGAAGACATCCAGCACGAGAAACTGATAGCGAGCAGGAATCTGCAACTGTCCATCGGTATTGCCGTGCTGGTTATTTTTGCGTTGCTGATGATAGCTGCCTTCTATCATCATTTGCTGACGAGAAAGAGAACCAAGACCATGATGGCGACCATTCATGAGCTAATGTACTATCGTGATTTAGTACTTCAAAATGGCGACCCGGTTTCCGTTGAAACCGGCAAAAATAGCGAGGAAGCCATCGAAGAGAAGCGTCGTTTCAAGGAGATGGACAAGCGCATCATCAAGGAGGAACTCTTCCGCAGTCCCGACTTTGGCCGCGACGAACTGATGCGCCTGATGGGAGTAGACAAGAATGCCATCGCCTCCATCATCCAGAAATACGCCAACACCAACGTGGCCGGCTATATCAAGATGAAACGCATGGAGTATGCCGTCAACCTGCTCAAGGAGCATCCGGAGCTGACGATAGCAGCCATTGCCGAGATGTGCGGTATCAAAAGTACGACCACTTTCGTCAATCATTTCAAGGATACCTATGGTATCACGCCTTCAGATTACCGTATCTCCATCACTACTTTTGCCCCCCCCTCCAATAGATAGCTAAGTGGCGAAGGAGAAGCCATTTTAGCCAACTTTTATCCAGTTTCGGACAAATTTGTTTATTCTGTGGACATTTTTGGGCATGTCTCTGTTAAACCCCCTTTTTTGTATTAATTATTTATTTTACCTTTGCCAATTAATGCACGTAACATTATTGTGGCTATGAAGTATAAGTTAATTAATCACCAGCTGATATTGGTAGCATTTCTGTCGTTGTCGCAGGGGCTGTGGGCACAAAAGGTGGCCGTCAGCAATAACCTGTTGTACGATGCCACGCTAACGCCAAACCTTCGGGTGGGTGTACGATTGGCTCCCCATTGGTCGATGGGCCTGACGGCAGGCTATCGTCCATGGCCTACCGATGACACGAAGACACGGAAGTACCGCCATCTGCTGGTCTCTCCGTCCTTGCGTTATTGGAAGGACTCGGTTGACGTACACCACTTCTTCGGTACCAACTTCATCTACAGCCACTATAATGTGGGGGGCATCACCTTCCCCTTTGGTCTGTACAAGTCGGTTCGTAACGAGCGCCGCGAGGGTGATCTCTACGCGCTGGGGCTGTTCTATGGTTACTCTTGGCCGTTGGGGCGCAGGTGGAATTTCGAGGCGCTGATAGGTGCCGCCGTAGGTTATACGAAATACAAGCGGTTCCAGTGTGGCCATTGTGGCGAACTATTGGCCAAGGAGCACAAGTTGTTTGCCATGCCGCAGGCTGCCCTCAATATCGTATACAACATTCCAGGTCGTCCGGCCAAGCCGTTACCTGTTGAGGAGACGGTCGTCGTCGTTCCTCCTGTTCCCGAGCCAGCACCCATTCGTTTCGTTCCAGTGTTACATGCCGTTCCCGACTTTACCGGTCGTGCCGGTCAACTGCAGAAGGACAACCCTGTCTTAGCACACATATCGGCATACAAACCATACGACCGTACTCGCATCCTGCGTAAGGAGAAAGGTGCCCTTTATGTCCATTTCGAGTTGGGCAAGTCAATGCTTCATGCCGACTTCCGTGAAAACCAGCCTACACTTGACCGTATCGTCAGCATCACCCGTCAGATTCTGGCTGACACGACCAGTAGTGTGAAGAAGATTCAGATTGTCGGTCTTGCCTCTATCGAGGGGTCTATTGCCGGTAACGAACAGCTGGCACAGAACCGTGCGTTGGCTCTGCAGCGCTATCTGCAGCAGCAGGTCAGCGTGCCCGACGCTATGTTCGACACCGTTGGCGGCGGTGAGGCATGGGCTGAGTTCCGCGACCAGCTGAATGATGCTGTTGCGAGCCAGTCGCAGCAGGCTGCAGCACTCTGCGAGGCCATCGGCATCATTGATAGCGAGAGTGACCTGGACCAGCGTGAGCGCAAGCTCCACCAGCTGGATAAGGGCCGCACGTGGCAATATCTGAAGGAGCATATCCTGAAAGACCAGCGAAACTCTGGTTATATCCGTATCTATTACGACTATGTTCCTGACAAGGCTGCCGCTACCATCAACGAGGCCAGCGAGCTGCTGGGCAAGGGCCAATATGCCGAAGCCCTCCAGATGCTGAATACCGTTCGCACCGATGAGCGTTGCCAGAACGCCCTTGGTGTCGCCCTCTGGCAGACCGGCCAGAAGGAAGAGGCCCTCCGCTGCTTCCGTCGGGCTGCCGCCCAAGACAATGCCGATGCCGCAGAAAACCTGCGCCAGCTGGAGAATGCCACCAAAGAATGATTTCAAGTGAAAAAATAACCATAGTAATAACCAATTTTTTAACAACAATGAAAAAGTATTTCAATTATGCCTTCTTGGGTGCGATAGCACTACTAGGCGCAGTGGGATTCACCTCTTGTTCGTCCAATGAGGACGCTGCAGATGTTAATCCAAATTTTAATCCTGAGACCAACGAGGTGTATACGAACCTCGTGTTCAACGTGTCAACGGGTAATCAGGCTACTACCCGTCAGTCATCAGCTGCTACACAGGCTACCACTTCGGAAATATTCCGTGGTATCAATAATGCAGGCCTTTTTACTTACAAGCTTAATGCCGATGGTAAGCACCTTGCTGCAGCAGCGGTTGCTGATAAGTACATTGATTTGGGCACTCCTCTTGCAAGTGGTACTATCACTGCCGCTGAATCCCATCGTGTATTGGAGATGAGTTTGCCCATCAACACCAATACAATGCTGTTCTACGGAAAGGCCCCAGAGGGTACGGCATCATCTGCTGAGGCAACAAAAGGTTATTCAGCGTATGATCTTTACGGTCACTTGGACGATTATACCCTGGCCAGTAGTACAGGCGAAAATGCAGGTAAGGATATCTCTACAGCCAACTTTGAGCTGGGTAAGCGTATGACGGCTGCTAATAAGGCAAAGTATGACGAGATTAAGAAGCTGCTCGGAGGTGTGCTGACTTGTATCATCAACACTAAGATAGCTGATGGTGACCATGTAGCGCTGGATGCAGAACACTATGGTGTTGCTGTTGCTGCGAATGAGTATCCTGATGTTGTCACATGGGCTGATTATGCCAATGCTAATGGTACAAGTCCTGTTGAGACGACCCATGAGCTTTATTCATTGGAGGTAAAACTGGCTGAAGTCTATAAGGCATTGACCACCATTCAGACTGCTCAGGGTGAATTGCGAGCTGGTTATGGTACTGCCATCCTCCATACGATAGAAGATGTGTGGTCGGTCATCAATAGTGTACAATGTGCTACACCGTTCAGCAAAGGTGAGGCTGTAGCAAAAAAACTGGCAGAATTAATCCATGAAGAGATTTCCTTATATTTTAATGGCACTGTGCCTATGGATGGCGATAATAAGGGTGGAGTTGTAACGGGTGTTAACTTTAGAACCGTTAGTACAATGGTATCTACCTTTAATACCGATGTTTTATGGCCTACTACAACAGCTGGCGCCCACCCAACAGTTGATGGAATAGGAAATGAAGACCTTTCCAAATTCCCAATGGCTTATGCCGTACCTTCAGGAGCCGCTCACTATGACTGGAAGAGTGATAAAAAGATATTTGAGTATGTGACAGACTACAATACTTCTTCTGTCGGTGGCGCTAGTGGTTTCACTGTAGAAAGCTACTATTATCCTGCTGAATTGTTGTACTTTGGTAATAGCCCCCTGCGCGTATCAGGCACAGAGCATATGGAACCAACCTATCCTAATGGAGTAAACAACTGGAAGACAGATGGAAGTTGGTCTACTGATTGGGTTAAAGACAGTCATGTGGTATCTACGACCAGGAGTGTAGCAATGAGAAACAACATCAACTATGGTTCTGCGCTATTAAAGACGACTGTTGGCTATAAGTCAGCGACACTGAAAGACAACAACCATGCCATCCAGTTAGCAAAAGATCCGTCAATCGGTGATAACGATGAGCCTGATAAGGAGATTACGGTTGATGCTACAAGCTTCCAGTTGGTAGGTCTTGTTATCGGTGGACAGTATAAGAAAGTAGGTTGGGATTTCACTCCTAAGACTACCGATAATACTCAGGGTTATATCTACGACAAAGCCATTCCTGATGGTGCAAATGTCATTCCTGGTTCTGTCGACACTCCATCTAATCCTAACTACACACTGGTGTTTGATAACTACAAAGCAGGAGAACCGGCAGCAAACCAGGATAAAGTCTATATTGCATTGGAGTTGAAGAACAATACCGGTCAGGACTTCTATGGTAAGCATAGCTTGATTCGCGCTGGCGATTCGTTCTATCTGGTAGGTAAACTGGATCCTACTGCAATTTCATGGAGTAGTCTGGGACAACTTTCAACAGATCATCCGCTGCCACCATACAATGCTGATGGCACTTCGAAAGAAATAGTCCGTGTATTTATGCAAGATTTTATGACTACGGCTAATTTCTGGTTTAATGAAACTTCATTGCATGAAGCCCTGCTGACCGTTCCCGATCTGCGCCACAGCTCACTGACGCTGGGTCTGTCGGTAGATATGAATTGGTCAACAGGTATCACCTTCGATGATGTCATTCTTGGACAATAACCCTTATTACACGTGAGGCATAGAAGAAATACTTTCATGATGGGAATCCTGCTGTCAGCCTGCTGGCTGATGGCAGGATGCACCGTCATTGATGACGACTTGTCGGAGTGCTACGACGGCCAACAGTTGCAGATGGACTACGAGTTGCGTTTGGTGACCAATATGACCACCGAAATCAAGACGCAGCTGTCTACCCAGCTGGAGGTTGGCTTGGCACATGCCTTGAAGGAGCACCTCAGCAGTATCTTCTCTGACTATGCTCACGATGTGGACCTGTCGTTCTACGATACGGAAGGTGCCATGCCGCGTTTGCAGCACGACCAGCATATCATGGACGCCAACCAGCAGAGCTATACGCTCTATCTGCCTAAGCGTCAGTATATGCACCTTGCCGTGGCCAACGTGGTGGACAACCCCGTGGTGGGCATCGAGGGTGACGAGTTCTGCCCTCAGTCGCATCTCGCTACTGTCATCGGCAGTGCTGATGCTGATACCATTGCCTCGCATACCACAGGTCTGTTTACGGCCCGCCAGCCCATGGAGGTGTTGGAGGGTGTCGACCAGACGTTCCATGTCCAACTCTACATGGCCAACTGTGCCGCAGCACTGGTTATCGATCCGCGTGGTCATGACATCAGCAGCCTAAGGGTATTCACTACGGGCTTCGCCTCGCAGTTTAATATCAAGGACAGCACCTATGTATTTGCTTCCAACGCCCCCATTGTGAGATGTCAGCAGGTGCGCGCCGAAGATACCAACGAGGTCTGTTACTGTTCGGTGATGTTCCCCTCGCACGAACCTTCTGATGCAAATTTGACGCGCAGCGTTGTCGAGACCACGGAACCCTTTGTGGGGGAGGACAGCGATGAGACCGTGTGGAAATTCATCACCTACATTACGAAGCCTGATGGCAGCGTCACCCGGACCGTCCTTGGTGTTCGTAAAACGATACGTGCTGGCCAACTGATGGTTTTCAAAGGCTATGTCACTGACGATGGTGCCGTACAGACAGATGATCATACCGTAGGTGTCAGCGTAACGCTTGACTGGAACGACGGTGGAACTCATGAAGTGCCACTATAATAAATAATATGTACGCGCGCGAAATGACTGACATTAAAAACATCCTATATTATCTACTGATGGGCATGGTGATGGTATCATGCTCTTTTGCAGAAGATATAGCTGATGACCCCTACTGCCAGCAGGTTGCCAAACAGGTTGACCTGTTAGTTACTGTTGGGGATAAGGCTTCCATGCCTCGCAGGGTGTCAGCCAGCACCAGCCGTAGAGCTCCCGAGTTCTCAACAATGGACTTGATGGTGGCTATACCTTTCCGCACCAACGGAGTAAATGTGACAGCAAGCGACGACCCGCTGATAGACCTCGTGGGTGCAGATGAAGACGACTTAGCCAAAAAACACGAGACAGAGAAATACAACACCTACTACGTGAATACCTGCCACCTGATGACAGGTACTGATCGTATGCTGGTGTATGGAAAGGCGACGCCTGCACATGACGACACGTCATACGACCCTAAAGTTCATGGACAACTGAGCGCTCTGCCTACCACTCGCAAGAAGACGGCTGACATCCAATTCAGCCTGACCTCTATCCGTGAATCTACGACTCCACACGCTGATGCTCTAGCATTGGCTAACTATATGACCTCCATTGCCAACACTACCGGCTGGAGCACGACAGACAACCCAACGCTGAAGAGTTATTATCTGGACTTTATCCGTATGGGGTCGGAAGGTGCCGGACTCATGAGTGGAGCAGCTGCCAATATCAAGGCATTCGTAGCTGCACTCAAGACCCTGCTGACAGGCAGAAACGATGCTTTGAGCACAGATATCATTGCAAAGATCGATGGTACAAACATAAGCAGCAACACCTACCCACAATCCCTCGGACTGCCTGACGGAGCCGCTGTTATCCGATGGACAGGCAACAAGTTTGAGGTTCGCACCACCACCACTACGCTCGATAACATCAATGGTATCAACCGTTATACCTATCCTGCAGAACTGATGTTCTTTGTAGATAGTCCCATACGCACCTCAGCAAATGAAGTGGCAAAGACAGTTTACCAGGAGAACACCAAAACCTGGAGTGCTTTCTTGAATGACAATTACAACGGCTCCAATGCCGTCACAACGGATACCAAGGCGGTAGCTGTAGCAAACCCCATCCAGTACGGCGTAGCCAAGTTGGATCTCACACTGACCGGCATGAGCTCTACGCTGAGGGATGCTAAAGACGAAGTGGTCCCCAATACCAGCATGACAACATTACCCCTCACGGGTGTCATCATTGGCGGACAACATACCGTAGGCTTCAACATGAAGCCACAAGGCGAACAGACGGATGTCGATGGACGATTCATCTACGAGACGACCGTGGATGCTACGAGTTTAACCACTGAAGGCTACAAGACCAGCACACTGGTGCTGCAGTCGTACGACGACGAGAAAGTACCCGTCATCCTGGAGTTTGAAAACAATACCGAACATGCGTTCACTGGCAAGGACGGCACTGTCTATCCGGGTGCCCGTTTCTACCTCATCGCCATGGCAGACCCTGCTGGAAAAGGTACGGGAACCTACGCTGGGCGTGTGTTCACACAAGACTATACCACCACCATGTCGATGAGCGTGACCTCGCTCGCCAAGGCATATACCTGCATGCCCGACCTGCTGGCTCCACGCTTGGAAGTAGGCGTTCAGGTGGTGACCAAATGGATTCAGGCAACAACCACGAATGTGGAACTATAAGATAAGAAATGACAAAGAATAGACATATATACCTGCTCCAATGGCTCTTGTGCAGCATCCTGACAGTGCTGTGCGCTGCCTGCTCGTCCGGTGATGATGCAGAAGAGAACGGAGCTACGGGAGTTTCGCACAAGCAGGCGACACTGGCCATCTATGTCTATGCTCCAGAGCAGGCGTCAGCCAAAAAGCATGCCGCACCCACCCGTGCTGATGTGGGTGAGGTGGATGCCATCACCGATGAGGGTACTATTGATAGCCTGCAGATTTGGATCTACGAGTCAGCAACAGGAAATTACGTGGGCTATTTCAGTACTAAAGATGTGACAGCACTGAACGAAGGAAAAGGTACGACTTACCAGATACCTGTCAGCGACGATTTTGCCAGCAAAACCCCCAAACCCACTGTCAACGTCTACGTGATGGCCAACGTGACCAGCGCCAACTGTGGCGTAGGGACATTGAACAAGGAAACCACACGAGCCCAACTGTTAGACAATGCCAAGATAGCGAATGGAAAATTCGGTTTGGAGCAGAACACAAGAAGTGTACCGACAGACGGTCTGCCGTTTGCAGGTATGTTGACCGGAGAAACCGTTGTAGGCGACGCCCCGACGCTGCGTGTAGGTACGCTCAGTGCTGTTTCCACCGTTCAACTGACCCGTGCGGTGTCAAAACTGCGCTTCGTCTTTGCCAAGACTACAGGAGAACCAAAGGTGAGCATCACCAGCATCAAGATGAATGATGACATGATTCCCGAAGTGGAATATTTTTTCAAGACACCTGAGTCTATGACCTATAATACCGAGGCGAAAGAGCTGCTGTCAACGACTATTTGTGATATCGCTGAGACAAGCGACCCTACCCAATATCTCTATCTGGGGCAGGAAGCTCAGGCATACGAAGACCTGATTAACGGAGCAGCAAGTAAAGCGACACCTGAGGTCACAGTGGAAGGTCCCATCTACCTGCGCGAGAGCGATAAGCAGCTGAGAGGCACCATTACCTATACCATTGGTGAGGGAACTCCAGAACCACAGACCGTCGACTTCGCCATGCAGCAGGCAGGCGACTTCAGCCGTAACCACACATGGATAGTCTATGCCTACTATGCCGGCAGCGGCAATCTGCAGGTGCAGTCGCTCTATGTGAAAGACTGGTCAACGAAAGAATTCAATCACGAACTATATAACTGGTAAAGTTCAGTAAAGGAATAAAGAATGAGCATAAAGAATAAATACATTGGCATCCTAATGATGACCACCGCTATGCTGCTAAGCGCCTGTTCCTCGGACAATACCGAAGCACAGACCGATACTACGGGCAATGAACCCGTAGGCAAGGAGGTGCAACTGATGTCGTATGCCTCTCCCTTTACTGATCAAGAACTGTCTCATCGCGCCGCACCAGCAGGTTTCACTGCCTATACCCCTGATAAGACCACAAACATGGGTGTCTATATGCTGTTGTCAGTGAATCCGGAAACAGACTGGGCTTCCCCAAAATTGGAAAGAATCACATACAACACCAGCACCAAAAAATGGAACGCATACTTTGAGGTGGAAAAAAATAAAACCTTTACTGTATATGGTTATATGCCCAAAACGGGAGAGATGGGCAGCACGCTGGAGAAAAGCACTGCCGATGCTGCCACACTGACTATTAGCAATATGAAACCCGTCACCACAGATGATATTTGCATCATTACGGGTGTCAAGGATACGGACTCAGGATTGAAGGAAGGTCAGTTCAGTTGGTCAACCCCTATAGATGAAGTCGAGACTTACAAAATCAGTCTGCTGATGGATCACCTCTATGCCGCTGCACAGTTCCGCCTGAAAATAGACGCAGATTATGCCAGTCTTCGTACCATCAAGCTGAAGACGATGACGCTGAGCACCAATAAAGGAAGCGTCGATGCCACTGTTATGCTGACGCACAACGATACAGGAGCCAGTCCCATCTCCAGCGTAACGTACGATGCGTCAGGCAGTAGCAGTACTGCTGATATTTATAATAGCAATGAAGGTACAGCACTTGATAAAACAACACCTCTGTCTGTCAATGCCTGCTTTGCTCCGGGACTTTCAGATAACCTGACACTG
>Ga0247611_10000750_pt1 | contig 63303 bp, 83 predicted proteins | sample 177DNAGHGhighgp2_FD_192422 | JGI IMG/M metagenome (GOLD analysis project Ga0247611, IMG submission 192422) | Sheep rumen microbial communities from Palmerston North, Manawatu-Wanganui, New Zealand - 1770 DNA GHGhigh gp2 | ecosystem: Host-associated > Mammals > Digestive system > Stomach > Rumen... | reverse complement strand
ATGTAGACGGGGGGTATGTTTTTAGAGACCCCCTCCCCTATCTAAAACAGCAAACAGACCAGGTGGTTGCTGCCTTTCCTGATCTGTTCACCGAAATAGAGGAAACACAAAATGTTATTGCTTGTAAACTTTAATGTAACGCTTAAAAGGATCAAGACGAATAATGTCATCTATTCCTTTTTCATAAGCTTCGTCGTCATCTTCTTGAAACAAACCTTCGGATTGGGGCACGATTCTTGCCAACCACTCCATGGTATGGTATCCATGTGACTCATCGAACTGATACCAAGCATCAAAGTCTTTAAAGAAATCGAATGGATTGTCTTTTGTTGTTATGCCACACTGTGCCAAAGCTTTATCTCCTTTCCAATGAACGAATTCATTTGTTTATTCTTTATTCAATTGTAATGGTACTAATTACATGTTATTAATGTACTTAGTTAGTGTAGTTGGTGAGATACCAAGCATTTCAGCTACTTCTGCTTGAGTATTTCCAGCTTTAATTAAACGTTTAGCACGTGCTAACTGATTCTTATTAATAGCTCGTTCTTTCTTAGGTGTTGCATACTGCCTAATCTGTTCAGGCTTTGCTTTTTCCATTAATTGAACAAGCATAGAATTAGAAACAGCGCCTTTTTGTATAGCGTCCCATTCCCTAGGGGTTATTTCTATAACAACCTTCTTTTCAGGAGCTACTAGCTTCCTAGCATCGTTAAGTGCTTTAGTTTCTATCTTCTTAGTTTGATCTTTGGTAAGTACTTCCCCATTCTCTTTAGCTGCTTGCTTCTTAGCCTTAACTGTTTGTTCAGCTATACGATTAGCTTGTCTTTCTCTTGCAGCATTTAATTGAGCAGCATTTAACTTTGCTTTGAGACTCTTAACTTCAACATCGTATTCTTTTGCTGCAACGGGGTCTCTTACAAGATTAGGGGTAGCCCTGGATTCAGCACGGGCCTTTAAAGCAAGTGCCTTGAGGCGGTTAGCATGATCAGCATAGACGTGCTCGATGACTGCATTGTTTCCACTAATGAGTTCATTGGCATCTTTTGTTGTGCTCATCTTGCTAACTTCTTGAGTCATGTACTCTTCATGGTACTTAACACCATTGTCTCTTTTAGGTACGGTATACTTTGGTTTGGCATTGGGGTCTTTAGCAAGCTCTCGTAAGTACTCTTTCCTATCCTTATCGTATTGCTTACGGTCCTCATAGTACTGTTGCTTCTGCTCTGCTGTCATGTACTTCACATCGGATGTAGTCTTTTTATGACCGTCCTTATCTGTGTATGAGAATGTGGGTTTAAGGTACTTTTCCTCAGTGTCTCTATAGATGTGCTCTCCTTCTTTCCATCTCTTAAGTTCAGAAGGCGTCATCTTACTAGTGTCTTGTATCTCTTTTCTACGATGTATGTTGTTGGGACTAGTAGATTGAGAAATTATAGTGGAAGCACCTTTATTCTTACCACCTTGGTACTTCTCTTTTAGTTCTGCTATTCTATTGTCCTCATAAGAACCTCTCCAATTGAGGTTATGCTTCTCAGCGTCAATAACGCACATACTATGTTTAATAGCACGTACAACTTCCTCTTCAGGTGCTCCCGCAACAGTCATATCTGTGATAAGATTACTAATCTTACCCATCTCAAGACCTTTCTTAAATCCATCACCTTCGCCTACACGTTTCATTCCTTTGTATGCAGGATAGGATTCACTTGGGTCGTAGCCTTTAAGCTTTTCAAATGGGTCACGAGACCTAAGTTTCTGGCCACGAACAGGAATTACCATAACAGTATCTCCATCAAAGTCAGCACCTGACATTTGTGCAGCTGTTTCACTATTGACACCAACAGCATGAGCTGCATTCTCAAAGTAAGTCTTTGCCTCTTTGTTTCTATTGTTTACTTTAAGTCTTGGTATCTGCGAAATGGATTCATGCGGGAACCTAACCAGGATTACTTCTTCACCTTGCTTAAAGTTAGGTGCATAAATCTCACCTTTCTTTAATGAAGTACACGGTAGTAATACATGTGTAGATTGACCTGGAAATGGTGCCGCTTTTAAATGTGTAGCATCTGAATCACACTCATCTGCAAAATCAGCAAGCAATTTCTTCTTGACAGTAGGATTTTCAAGAGCCATAAGCTTTTCGAACTCATTCTCTTTTAAATCATATGCAATGCCTAGCTGCTGTTTTGCAGTTTTAGGGTCTTGCTTAGAAAGAAACTGAGAAGGTAAGTTTCTACTCCATTTCTCCCAGTCTTCATCCGTATTAACCTTGTTAATGCATGATTGTACTTCTTTACCATTCTCTTCATAATGCTCATTTTCTTTTGTATTAGCACCAAATGGCAAATCAGGGTCTTTGAAACTACCATCTTCATTCTTCTTAAATTTCTTAAGAACGGTATGGTCAGGGTCATCTCCAAGAGCTGGAACATCTCTATGTTTATTAGTATTGAAACGAATATCTACGCCTTCTGGAAGATTGTTGTTGTATACAGCCATACCTTTTAGATAGTGCGTTCCATCAACAGCGATTCTTACCTGAGCATATTGGTCAGCTCCCAATGAAATATCTGGAACATTAGGACGCAGCTCAATTACACCATCTTTTGCTGTACCGCCATCTTCAGCATATATAATTTCTATTCTTTTAGAATCAACACTTCTTGGAGGTTCTTTCTTTAATATCTTTTTACCGTCGTTCGAATAGAACTCTGTTAACGGCTTAATGTCACCAAGATGCTCATTAATTTCTCTAAATGAGACATCATCTTTAGTAAGAACTGGTGTCCATGTGAATTGTCCACCTCGTCCAACTTGCTTGGCTTTAAGCATGCTGACTTTGTAGCCCTCAAACGAGAGCATTTCGACAGCCGCATCAAGTTTTTCTTTAGAAACATTAAGTTGAAGCTCTGTTGACTTACCAATGTCAAGATATTTCTTATTATCTACAGCCTCAACTAATGTGTTAGCTACTGCTCTAGTAGAATTCATTCTTTCTAATCGTCCAGGCTCAAGCCAACTACGTATAGTTGACTCATTTGTGCCCATTTTGTCAGCAATAGCCTGTAAAGACATTTGCCTTTCATTTCTTAATCTGATAGCAGTACTAACATTCTCAGCATTCTGCTGCTCTTTTCCTATCGTTACCCACTGACGAAGCTTTGTGGTATTAAACTTATCATTTCCACGATAATCTTTCTCGCCATTGAATAACTCTTTATTAATGTCTTCTGCTATCTCTTTATCAGACATACCATATGTCTTTAAAGTTCTATATCTATTATAGAAGCCCTTCTTATCAACTGGAACTACACCTTTCTTAAACCAAGGTTCATGTTGATAAGGTATTTCACCACTTCCCCACTCATATCGTCCAGACTTTCTCTTAACACCTTCATGTTCAAGTATTGTTTCTGGGTCAACATGATTAACTCCTAATACTTCATCGTCAACAAAATATAATGTGTCATCTGACTGACCAGCATTAAATATTCCGTTTTCCATAACGTCATTCCTCCTCCGACTTAATTTGGCCGAGTATCTTGTCGAATGTTTCTATTTTGTCCATAATTGGTAAGATTTCATCGGCCTCCGGATTCTCTATAAGTACTTCGTTGTTCTTATAGAGCCTTAGCTCAATGTCTATGGAGCCTGGTGCATAATCATACTCCAAACAAAAAATAGCAGCATAAACATATAGTTGTTTAATGTCACCAGAGTTTCCGGTCTTTAAATCAAAGATTCGGAGTTGATTTTTTTTAAAACTAATGGCATCAGCAGTACCAAAACAATTCTCACTATAATATAATGGTTGTTCTGGTCTCATGTTAAATCCAATACAGTCATTAACATACTGATTGAATGTCTTCTTGGATTTAGGAAGCTTAATGCCTGTGCTAATTAGTGTAGCCGCAAGCTCATGTAATAATGTTCCACGTTGTGCAGCTTTCCACGTATTATATCTCTCAACAACTTTCTCATTATCATAATTAATCCAATGATATTGAGATGGTGAAAGAAACGCGTGTTTGTCTTTAATGTTGAAATGCTTGTTCCATAGCATCCAGTATATCCTCCTTGTTTTCAGGATAGACAAAACTCGCGAACGACATCTCATTCATTTTGGAAATATAATGTTCTTGGTTTGGTTGACGATGTGCATCTTTGTCAACTTTACATTCCAAGCATGCCCAATGATTTTTATATAGAATTGTTAAATCAGGAATACCCTGAATATACCTTGAATCATTCTTCATAACAAACGCTCCGGGAAAGCGTTGCTTTATTTCATATATAAGGCTGTGTTGAAAATCGCTTTCTCTCATATCTATCTCCTAAATGAAAAATATAAGGAAAAGTAATAAAATTAGCTAATTCGCCGTTTTTATTTCTCTCTCCTCCTATTATAGGCAATGTTTTTATTGCGCAGGTTTCGTTGCGAATTTTGTCTCATTAAAATTCTTTTTCTTTTCTAAACATCTTCTTATAGCCAAATCTATTGGAGCATGACTATAGATGTAATAGTAATATAAGTTTGTAAACGGCGTATTTAATCTATCTATTCTTCCAGCGGCTTGAATCGTTGCTTTGTATGAATAGCTCAAACTATAAAATACTATTGTATCTGTTACTATACAGTTCCACCCTTCTGCTCCTGCAGTGTACTGTACCAAATATAACCAAACTTTACCTGTTGGCAATGACTCATGCTTATGTCCATTCCATTCCGCATAAGGATACTTGTTATCTTCAGCAAATGTACGTAGTATCTGTAACTCATAATCAAAATTATAGAATATAATTAATTTAGTTCTTTTTTCTAATATTGTTTTGAGTTGCTCAAGTCTACTTTCATCACTATTAACAATCTTACGAAGTGTGTAACAAAGTTCAGAAATATTTTCTATTGGTTTGTCTTCAAAAATATTCCATCGGTCTTTCCAAACTTGTTTATACTTATGCCTATCGTATTCTGCTAAAATATAATTAGTATGAGGAATTGTATCTCTTTTATACTTCATATACACTGTAATTGAATCTCTATATTTTATAAGCAGTCGTTCATAAGCCCAGCCTTCCAGTTTAGGAAAGCTTGTAACATATCTACTGTATATAGCATGTTGTCTCATAAAGTCTGTCTTATTTTTATAGAAGCCATTAGCTATAAAGACTGGAATATAATCGGACCAATCATCGCCAGGAGTGGCGGTTAATAAAATCCATTGATTCTTTTTACTAAGTTTAATAAATGTCTTGGACCAAGCGCCATAGCCAACTACTCTCTGTTCATCAAAGATGAAAAAAGCTCCTGAAACATCTACATACTTTTGTATGTTGTTCCAAGAGTCAACATAAACATTAACACCAAGGATACATTTATCTGTGCTTAATAAAAAAGGAATCATTTCTGACTCCCATTCCATTGAATCTCTCTTCTTTGCGGTTGTTATTATATAGAGATCGACCTTTTTAGTAATTGAAACATTATCATCAATTTTGCCTTTACATACTTTAGTAATATAATAAGCTAGGGCGGTGCGAGACTTCCCAGTCCCAACACCACCACAGAGAATATTACCATTTTGTAATTGGTTAACGGCTTTACGCTGATGTTCTCCTAGCTGAACCATATGCTATTCCTCTTCATCATAGTCGTCCATTTCATAATGAGAAAGTGGATTCTGTTCTATATGGAAATAACCTTTATCCATATAGCATGCTCCCTTAGAAGAGAGTGACAAAGAGCACTCTATCTTAGTTATCAAATCATTCTGAAGGTCTCCAAGTGTTTCCTCATCAAGCTTCACTCTATTTCTAGTTCCATCAAGATACTTATAAATCTTAGGAGGATAGTTATCGTATCTCATCTTAATGTTAATCTCGTCTATCTCATAATCTTTGTCTCTATTAACATAGTGCTTAACATTGAAACCTGCTTCAGCAAGTTCCTCTGCTTTTTCTGGTGTAATAGCCAAAACAAACGAAGGGATACCCTTCTTTCCGCCAAAATCTGGGAACTGCATCCAAGGTAGTCCGCTTTCTCTCTTTAATACATCTTTGTCTTCTACATAATATAAACGTGCCATAATATTTTTTCTCCTTTACTTTTTATTGAACAAATTCTTCGAAGTTTCCGTACTCTTCTATTGATGCCTTAGCCGCATCTACAAAGCTAGCATAATAGGAAATATCAACGTAGTCTTCGTGTCCGCTTTCCTTTAGTAGTCTTGACTCAAGCCAACGGTAACCTTTTGTACCAGTTGCAGCTGAGTATTTTCCATCCTTCTCGCGAAGGAGTATTCCGCCACCAACTCCTGGAATGACTGGCGTAAATTGACCAACCTTTCCAACAAAGTGGTAGTTGTGTTCATTTTCTGGTAACTGTTCATTGAAGTCCAAATATAATGAACTCGTTACAGATTTTGTTTCACACATGTCCTCAAATATAATTGGCTCCTTTGCAAACAAAGTCTTGAAGACATATGGTACTTGGAACTGCGTGCCAGTAGCAGTCCATTCGGTTTCAATCTTCTGTCCTGTTGGAAGCTTAAACGTATGCTTACCATCAGCATACTTAGCAATATAAACCGCATCATTAACCAAACAGAACTTTTTGTATGTTGCCTCATGCTCAAATGTGTAGCCATACTGTTTAGCAAAGTCCATACAGAACTTAATTATTTTATCATCGGCATTAGGAATCTTTATTGAGTCTGTCTTAATATGAGCTACAGTATAGCCCATCTCCTGAACCTTATGCTTCAGAGTTATCATGAACAAGGCTCCTCTCTTTGCCACAATATTATCAATGTTCCTTTCATCCTTAAATGGATTCGGGAACGTTGCTGTAGTAAATCCATAAACCGAATTTATAACAATCTTTAGAGCCTGTGCAAGCTGTGCTGCCTGGTCTTCATCTGTTAAGAATTCAGCCAATGCCCCACCTAACATCTTCTTTGCCTTGTCATAATCTTTATGCTTAATTGCAATTCTAGCATCAAGAATATCTTTGAATCTTGGTGTATATTCGCCAAATAAATTCAATTCAACAATACTATGCGGATGTAGGCTAGCAATATCAAGCAATGCCATGTCCTCATAAATACCAGGTTCAGAATATACGTAACCACCTTCACTTGGGTCTTCTCCCATATACGAAGATGTATGTGTAACTGGGTCAAATGTATATCCTGGAAATATTGTGCTAAGGTCTGTGTATACTAATTCCGGGTTCTTGTCATCACCAAATATAATCTTAGTGGTGTGTTGTCTAGTAGTGTGATTTACAGTCAGTCCACTAAGTTTAGCTAATATTTCTCTAGCTACAAAATCTTGATGCCTAGCTTCTGCGACTTTCTCAGTAGCGATAACATCGTTAGCACAATATGTTGCAACTTCTTCCCAATGTTCTTCTGGAAGGTCTTCGTCCCAAGGATACTGATTTTCAAGGTGATAAATTCCTAATTCTATCTCCCATTTCTTGAGACTTTGCTTTTTAGAACTGTATTCGTACACATCGGCATAAGATGCGTTTCGTGCTTCGTTTAGCTGTACACCTTGAACACCATTTATGATAGACCTAGACATAGAATATAATTGCCTATTTGTATATCCACCAAAGGCCCAAGCGTACATGATATGGTTGTCGTAATTACGATTGTTAAATCCAACTAAACGATAATCAAATAACTTCCTAACCACTTCTGGGTCAGGATTAATTAATTTTACTACTTCTCCTTTGCCTTTAAGTTTATAACATATTATTAATACATTAGGAAACACTTCAACGTCTACAAAAACTATAGGGGCTTCTTCATCATAGTTTCCCTTATCATCATTCTCTTCTGATGACTTAAATTTCATTCTAGCTACTTTTTTAATACAGAATTGAGATTGATGCGTACTGCACATAGCGAAGTCTCTTACAGCAGAATATAAATCGGACACATCATACATAACTCCATTTTCATAAGCTTCTTTTAACACCTTTTCAATAAGACATATCATAGGTGCCGTTGCGTGAGGTTCATATTCTTTTCGAAGAGCTCGTAATATAATTTTACGTATCTCTCTTTCATTCTTCACGACCTCTTTGTTTACCATTTTCTTGTAGTCTCCTCCTTCCTTTAATGGCAAACCTGAGGAAATATGAGTTATTGGCAAATTGTTGCACTCGCTCAGCCTCCTTCTTAGTGCAGATTTGCCTTTAAATACTTTGACTTCAACATTGGGTGCATAAATAGCACTTAACTGATTAATGTCTCCATCATAAAAATAATGCAGATGCAAACCGTTACCGCTTTGGCTTGTCTCCGCATAAGTTGGCGGGAACGACGATGCTGCTTTAAGGTTCTCCTTAAGCGATTTCTCTCCATCTTTCCCACGAATATCAAAGTCCACCACAACCAAATTCTCTGGTGGACGTACATAATGTAGCATTTTTGTCTTAATATCTTTTAAGACCGTTTTAACTCTATCCCAGCTATTTAATGGCGTACCATTTTCGCTAGCATATTGGGCTGGTGAATATTCCAGTATTCTATCTAATATGGATTCTTCCATTTTATCAAGTTTAAGCCAGTTAGGAATATCATTATCATTAACTATTACCTTTTTAGATAATAGTCTATCTTGAATAAAACCTGTATATACATTTCTTTTATAGTTTCCGTCTATCATCTTACGACTATGGAATTCCCTAAAAAAGTCTTGAAGTTCATTCTTAAATCGAACTCTGTCATACGAATATTTAATATCCGCTAACTCAACATACTTTTTATAACGACCCCAAGCAAAATCCAAAGTAACATCATCCATGTCAACAAAATCAGAATATACATAATCTATGAAGTCATAGAATTTATATGTTCTGCTAATTTGTCTTTCTGGTCTATACTTATCATAAATATGTTTATTAGCTGTATATACATTCAAACAATGTTGTGCTATACCTCCAAGTTCAAACTTGATTTGATCAATTAACTGAAAGTATCTACTTTCTTCAACTTTTTTGCCAGTAGGCTCGACATCAATAATTCTTCTGGTTAGTCCGGACTTAGCGTCTGTTATCTCAACATTACTATTTGAAGCCATTATTAAAAACGTATCGAACGACATTGTATATGGTGCTCTATATTTTTCATTAATTACGACTCTCTCATGAGATATCAAACTATTTAACCTTGAATTATCAATAATTCTAGAAAGGTTTCCATCATGCTCTATAGCTAACAAAGGATTATCTTTGAACTGGCCAAGTCCAAAGTCACCGCCGTTTGTTAAAAGCTTAGAATCAAATGAAATATAATAACCTTCAAATAACATCTGGATAATATTAAGCATTGTACTTTTGCCAGCTCCAGCATCTCCAGTTATTACAAGGAATTTTTGTATCTTTTTACTATCTCCTGACAGTATAGCTCCAATACACCATTCTATTTTCTGAAGTTCTTCGTCAGCATATAATGTGTGCACTAATTCATCATATGCTGGTGTTGTTTTATCCTCCAAATGATAAGATACTCTATTTGTTGTATAATCTTCTCTAGTAACCTCATCGTTATCAAATATAATCTTATGATTTAAAGGCTTATAATTATCTGGCATATCTTTATTAACATATTGGTGCCATTGCTGTATGAGTTTATTCGATGAATCTGATAAATATAATGGATTAACCATTTCTCCGCTTTGAGATATTTTATAGGATTCTTTTGCCACTTCCGCATCAATGAGCTCTATAATATCATACTCATCAGTTAACCATCGGTTATGTTCTTCATCCCATACTGCATACAAAGATTTTCCTTTAATCATTAAGTCTTTGCTTTTACACACTTTAAATGTGGGGTAGACTTCTACTGTATTTTTTGTATGTCGTGTCTTAATTTTCACGAAGTCTAAACTCATAGTATTATTCCCCTTTTTTCGCTAAAAATATAAGAAAAAGGTCTATGACCACTTGACCACTTGACCACTATAAAAAAAAGTTTTATAGAAAAAAGCATAATATATAAAAAAGGTTGAGCGATTTTTCTGGTCAAAGTGGTCATTTTTACCATTTTGATGCCATTTTGATGCTTTTTGTTCACAATTTGGACACATTTTACCACTCGTTTTCACCTTCGTCATACCACATTTCAGTAAGAACCCAGTTCATTTTCTTCCAAACTTCCATTTTGTCCCAATCTTTTGGGGGATTTTTAGCAACAAAAAGGTCATAATCCAACACCGAATTCTCTATTCCGCGTTGAGTTGAGACACGATTTAGCTTCAAATTGTTCCACATTATGTTAAAATAGAACCCTGCATCTCTGTCATTTTCGTCATCGGTCATCAATTCTTCGGCCCTTTCAGCCAATGCAACCATCATTTCTAGCTGGCTGCAAGGTGAAATATCAAGGGTATTGAAGCCTTTCTGAGTCTCATAACGACGTCTTAGAGCCATCCCATCGATAGCTCTATTTTCGTCATTACCAAACTCGGGCTCGTATTCTATGCTTAGAAGAATATCCATTTTGTCATATTTACCTCTGTCTACTCCAACCTGGTCACAGAGCCAGTAAATATAATTTCTTCTTTTAGCTTTATTATCTAATAACATATTACTTAACTCCCCCTTCCACTTCTACGTGTTCAGGTTCTCTAAATTTCTCATGTGTAACTAGTACCTCATAATCTACACAGTTCTTCTCGTTTCTTACGAACAGCGCATCTTTCTCTTCCTCTCCCACATGCTCGAGATTGTCTCTACCAATATAATAGTCAACGTTCAATAGCTCCATTTCATCATTAACTAATATATCATCGTTATCATAATATGTGAGAGTGTTCTTTTCGAAATCTGCTACATGCTCATTAGCGAACTCATCATATGTAATAATATAAGGCTTGTCAGAAGCTTCTATAGGCCCTTCAATGTCTTCTGGCTCATATACTGTACCACTATACCTATCCAGGTGCATCCGCTCCATATAAGCTCTCTGCTCAGCATCTGAAAGCTTATTTTTGCCTTCTTCTGATACTTCTTTGGCCGCCTTTCCATTATCACGACACCAATCTTTATAGGCCTTATCAGCAATATCATCTATTTCCTGATTTAGCCTATCTATTTCCTTTTTGTACATTGCACGAGCGACAAGGTAGCCAGCGAGTCCACCAGCTACCATGCCACCTGCAAATATAATGTAACTATTCACAGGCATATCCTCCTTCCTGCCATTTCCAAATATCCAACAGGTCTACTCAAGCTCCAACAATATCGGTTATGCGACCATAGCAGTTGAAGTCAAGAATCAGTCTATTTGCAAATCTGTTTTCGCTTCCTATATGCTTAAGAGCGACTTTAATACGAGGAATATCATCTCCATATCCTTCTACCCATCCACACTGATGAGAAGCGATTACCTGTTTGTCGTCCAAATTATCAATGCATTTAAGTTCCTGGTAAACGTCATACAGACTAACCCATTTACGTTTAGCCATTTCTTTCTGCATCCAGCCATTAATCTGATCAACGATAATCATATCAGTATTAATATCGCCAGTAAGAGCTCCACAACGGTCACTAAGAACTGCATACTGAGAAGCGATTAATGACACGTCTCTAATGCAGTCAAATTTCTTAACTTTCTTAGAACGAATCTCGCCAGTATCAGGGTCTACAAGCTCTACATCAGCATCCTTAAGAGTCTCAACACCGTACATATACTTCTCGTCAAGTTCTTCCCCGCCATCTCTTCTTACATTCTCTCTATACTTTCTGAAACTTTCTTCAGTTGTATAAATATAAGCTGTAGCTGCTGCTAAATCATTCTTAAGTCCAAGTACCTCGTCTTGGAGTTTGAGAATCTGATGCATCTGAATCTTGTATCCACCGCCAATCATAAGAGTACCAAGAGCTACTACTGCTGTTGGACCTGCATAATTAATAACAAAGTCTTTTACAACATTACCATAAGCCCAAATCATATCATGCTTATATGCTTTCTCGTCATAAGGGACAACCTCTCCAGTCTCTGCTTTGAAGCTTCCCTCTTCTTTCATGTCTTTAATATTGTCGACAGTCTCCTTAAAATTATCAAGGATTGGCTCGGCTTTAACAGTCTGTACACATGCCCAAACTGTTCCACCTACTATAGTTACAACTCCTCCAATAAGAAGAGCCTTTGGAGTCTTAGGTGACTCAACCACTATTTTTGCTACGTCTTTAACCTTAGTTAATAAGTTCATTATTGTTTATCTCCTTTACTTTTTATTATCTATTTTCATCAATGTACTCAAGGTATTCTGCCTCTGTCGCAAAAAGCATATAGCCGCGATACCAGTCAACCCAGCCATAATAGCCAGACTCAACCAAATATCCATACGGCTTCTTTTTTCTGGATGTAGACCCCATTTTCTGCCCCATGCTCTCATCCTCCTATATTTCATCGAAGTTATCATCGAAATCATCTCCAAATATAATTTTGTCACGTTGCTTTTCTTTGACAACTTTCATTGCTATAAGACCACCTATTACAAGTCCCTCAAGAATAGCTGTCTTCTTCCAGAACTTTGCAGTCTTAAGTGCATCTTCTAAATATATCTTTGACACCTCAAGAAGTGCCTGCTGATGACCTATTGCCATCATTAAATCACTAGTTGTCTTTTCTACGATTTTCTCTTCCATATTCGTTTTCTCCTTTTTCTTTATTATTAAATTCATACCCCATAACAAACCCACAAATATAACTTGTGAGAGTCACTATTACTACCAATACAATAAGTCCGATGCTACTCATAAGTAACCCTCCTTAATCTAGAGGTTCTGCTTTAGGGAACTTAATATAATATGCAACCCCTGCATCGTCTCTAGTTCTCAGAACTGGAATATTATCAAGGTCATACCAACCGTATTTTGCTTCAGTGAACTCATGGTCAATAGCCTCACCAGTTGCCTCTTCATACGCATCATAGAAGTCCGCTATAGATACACTGTCATGATGTCCATCTTCAAGTTCATCTCTTAATATCCTAAGGACTAACTCCGCCTGTGCACGATTATCAAACAGAACATCATCCATAACCTTTGACTTCTTTGCTGCATTTGTACGATTTAGTTTTTCAGAACTTTTCTTCTTTTTACTCAATCCCGAGTAATTAGTTCTACCTCTACTGCCACCTCCTGCATAATATCCAACCGTTTCACCTGTTAGCATGCCGTCAATGAAGTTATGAGCCATAGATGTAACGCCGTCCAAAATATAAGGTATGAGATACTCTGTAAATATACCCTGGGCAACCTCATGTATGTCACCCTTTATGAATGTGTCTTTGAACTTCTGACCAAGCCCCCTTTTCTTGGTCCTGAGTTCTGATGGCTTCTTCCCTTGCCTTTCTTCAGGAATATCAATAGGCACATCTCGCTTTCCATCAGTTATCTGAAAGTTACTGTTATTCTGATACTCCATTTGTCTCCTCCTTTATTTCTGCTGCTTTCTCAAGTCCTGCTTTGATGCCTTCACCTTTTGCCTTTACATAGTTACCAGCAGCTTCTCCAGCCATTGCTCCAAGTACTAAACTGCCAACACCCATTGTGACTTTTGTAGCAATTGACTTATTGCATGTAAGAGTCATTGTTGCTGCTACATTTGATACTAAACTACTTACACCCATCTCTGCTACTATACTTGCTACTGAAATAATTGTTCCTAACATTTTTGTTTCCTCCTATTTGAAAAAATATAATTAATGTTCTATATTCGAAAAGAAAAAAGAGAAGAGAGTGTAATACTCTCCTCCCCGAGTTAACAAGTCTCAGATTTCAGTGTCCAACGAAACATCTACTTCTGGACTTTCGTCAATTACTTCCCCAGCCACTTCACTTTCAGTTACATCCGTTTCTGGATTGTACTCCATGTCAAGTAATGGTGTCTCAGACTTCCCAAGCTCGGCATTACCTTCGTTTCCGTTTTTAACTGCTTTGTATATCTTCAAGCCTGCATAGCAAGCTGTTCCGATACCAATAGCAGCACCGATAACATACGGTTTAGCCGCCTTGGCTGCCTTCTTACAACCACGACCGACAGTCTTACAACCATCTACGAACTTTTCCTTAAATGTCTTGGTTGGTTCCAATTCATTTCCGATAGTTCCATCGTCTTCAGTTTCGATAATTCTTTCTTCTGTCTGTTCAACCTTCGTTTCCTCAGTTTCAAGATTAATTACCTTCTCTTCTTTTACAACGTTATTTTCCATATCATTTACCTCCTTTTAATTTTATTGTTTTGATAGGTTAACGTCCTATTGAAGAGCATGTATTTTTTGCGGTTATTTTTCGCTTTTTTACACTTGACATTTTCTGTTATGCCAAAGAATTACATTAAAACCGTGCTGCTTATTTGATTCTTTAGGTTCGTTACTTCTCTGACTTCTTATTTTATGCTTTTTTGCACTTGCCATTTGTCTTATTCCCCTTTCCATACTTAAAATATCCATACACTGCTATACCGATGCCTAAAAATAATGCACACTGAGCGCTTGTATCTAATGAGCTGATTGTCTTTGTTACTGTTTCGAGGCTTCTTACGCCAAAATATGTGTTAACGTTCATAATGTTTCTCCTTTCAAAATCCAAATATAAGGAGCCTATCCTCTAAGGTAAGCTCCCCTGGTATCCTAATATGTGCACTCGATGCTTCGAAAGTCGCCCTCTGTGCATAAGTGTTCGTTTATTATCATTATTGTCGGTGTTTCTCCAATTGCTGGAATATAATCTCCGCCTTCGAAGTCCAATGTCAATCCATCAGATTCATAATACTCTCTGTAGCCATAATAGTCGCCTAATTCGCCCATACGGTTCAATGAGAAATGCTGTAGCCTATAGTTCTCACTAAGCCAGTCAGAACCCTTAAGTTCCATATTGAACGTCCTAGCAAGCTCCCTAAGCTCTCCTTCACTTGACCTGAAGAGCTGACCAGACTGTTCATCTAAATATAATGTCTGACCTTGTCCAACCTGTTTGATACAATCCTTAGAAACTCTACCAGACTGTACATCTTCCTCAAGCTTCTTCTGGGCCATTTCTTTCTTAGCCTGTTTAAGTGCTTCAGGACTCTTTTCTTTAATCTTTTCCTCAAGTTTGTTATACTTATCAGAAATATAATCGGCACTTGCCACTGCTGCAGCTAATTTCTTAGTTGTATCAGCTATCTCCTCAGTTGCAAACTTCTGATTCGTACCAATTGCCACGCTAGTAGCCGCTCCACACAATACAGGACCTATCGCATGCTTAGCTGTTATAATGACTTTCTCCTTCTTATATGACTTTTCGTCTAAGCAGTTATCCTGGAAGTCCTTTTCGAGAATATCAATCTCTTCCTTCCACTTAATAGACTCCTTAGCAGTAACTGCCATAGTGATTACTACACCCGTTATACTGCCTACTGTTAAAATTGTTCTTCTGTTCTTTACGACCCAGTTGCCGGCCTTAATTATCCATTCTGCTTTCATGCTGTAGCCTCCATAAATTTAGAATATAATGTATGGTCTTTGTAGAATAATCTAACAAATCCCACAAGTTTTACTGGTCTTACGTCTTTCGTTATGCGCTTAACTCCGTAACCTTTCTTCTTATTACGGAATATCAACATGTCATAACCTTCTTCGATTGCTTTTTGCTGTGCGTATTCAATTGCTTGTTCAAGTTCGTTAAGCTTCATAGTTGCACCTCCTTAAATATAATTAATGTGAAAAAGAAAAGAAGAAGTACGTGTAGGAATCGAACCTACAGTCTCTTAATATCGCTATTAAGCGTGTTACCATTAACACTTACGTATCTTCTTCTATTATAGGCAATGTAAATTTTGCGATTTGCCTAATTCTATAACTTTTCTCTTACATCAGCCATAATCCTACTTATTTCATTTGATGACTTGGCATTCATAATTCTACGTTGGAAGTCCTGACGACACTCTTCAGATTCAGCACAGAGAAGCTGTAGCATAGCCATAATAGCATCTCCTTTCTCATTCTTTAGAGTGTCATCTTCGGAATATCCAACTACCTTTCTAGGTACTCCCATTAGAAAAACCTCCTTTTCTTCTTTCTGAGAGCCCTACGAGTTCTCTTTAGCATCTTTTCAAGTTCTTTTGCCGCTTCTTGGTTCATGCATATAACAGGATCAATCTCTGCGTCATTAAGGTGGACCTGCATAGCAACGCAATATCCACCATCAGACATATACTCATCATCTGGGTTCATTCTTAGTTCAGGATACTTATCGACACCAAATATAATGCCACTATTTTCCTTCAGTATGTACTTCCTGCCCTCTAGCATTCTTTATTACCTCCAATTCTACAAGGTCTGGCATTCCTGGTATGATAGCTCTAGTTAACTTGTACCAGCGAATATAAAGCTCTCCTCGGTCATCATAGACGTGAGTCTTGCCGCCGTCATCATTGTAACATACCTCTTTAACGACCGTTTTCTCGTCACCTTCACCGACAACAGTCTTCCTAATGAAGAAGTCAATATCATCAGCTTCTTTGCCTGTTCTCATCTGGATTTCTCCAGGGTCACCGAAAAGAGCCATGCCAAGAGCTGAAACAAGCTGTCTTGCTGATAGTGTTGTCTGTACCTTTGTTGGTACCATCAATGTTACTGTGTCAAGTTCTCTATTTACGTCGTTCATTTATTTTGTCCTCCTTTAATATATCTATGAACTAGTAATTGAACATTAAGGTCGTCAATTGCTTCCAGAATGTTCAGTCTATATTGGTCAGCGTCGATACAGACGTAACCAAATATAATAGCGTTCTTAATGTCTTCTTCACTAAGAGCACCATTCTTGTCAATAGTTTCAATAATATCAGCGGCTGTCTTACGCCACCTGGTCAAAGTAGACCCCTTAGTATACCCAAGAGAGCTATAGTAGTCGTTCTTGTAGTTACCGGCATCCACCAAAATATCATGAGGATGCATTAAAGCTTCTTGAAGTCTTTCCCTTGCATTCATCACTTGTCCTCCTTATAGTTTATAGGTTTGTGAGAATTCTCGTTGGATGGATATGACAGGCACTCATCACAAGGGTCGTCCTGTTCATTTACATCCTTGTATATGCAAGTTGAGCAATACTGGCTAAAATATACTTCTTTTGTATTCTTAACGTCCATTTGTCTCCTCCTTTCCATGTGAAGTTATTGTAAAAGAACTAAAAGAGCATTCTTTAGTAATATCATTAGCTCTTCTAACCCTTATCTTTTTTAGTTTGTCATTTGTCCAGACATCTGTGACACCCGTGAAAGTCACACTATTATCCACTACAACCTTCATTAATCTTTCCGGGTTAATTAGTTCGTAATGGTACCAGTCATTGCCAACGCCTTTAATATTGTAGTGCGGCTTTACGTCCGGTGTCATCTCCAAATGACAATTAGGACAACTTTTCAAAATATAACTAGGCTTGATTCTATACCCACACTCTGGACACATATAAGAAGTTATGAAACCATCAACGTCTCTACCTCCAATTTTCCATTCAGGCATCTTGTTCATCTCCTTTCATCAAAGGTTGCCACGCTATTGCATCCTCTAAATCAAATATCTTTCCTGGTGGAAAAAAGTGATCAATCGCATCTACCTTATACCTTTCAGTACTTATTTTGCCGTCTTTACTCAGCCATTTGTTCCAAGTACCATCTTCTGGCAATCGCTCACTCACCGGTATCCATTCCGGCATTTTCTTCACCTTCTTTCTCTATCTCCATTGGCATACCGCAATTAGGACAGTATTCCCACTTTACACGGTAATAATAAGTTGTCCGTCCACAGTTGCTACACCTACTACTTATAGTTCCATCAAGATACTCATAAATCCAATGAGCAGGCTTCGGCTTAACTTCTGAAGATATCTCCGCATTATGATTCTGTGGAATAACAATATCTGCAAGTCTAGAATTTACATTGTTAACATCTTTACTTAGTTCGAGGTTAGCCCGTCCAATCTTAACCAACTCTTTTGTTAATCTGTTATGCTCCTTGAACTGTGCCAGGAGCTCAGACTGAAATTTATCCATTATTCACCCTCCTTTTCGCCTTCATATATCATTGGAGTTCCGTCAGGGTTAACCAACAATGTAAAATTACCACGATTATACGTATCATGTGATATGACATACATCACCTTGGTATCTTTATGATACACTATGTCATAGTTATGTCTACCATCCGCTGGCTGAATACAGACAAACATACCACTGTTCTTTTGAGAAACGGTTATTTCACTGCTTTGGCCACAACCGGTCAATAGGCACATACATGAGATTAATATCAGTACTAAAAACTTTTTCATTACTTCACCTCTCTTTCAAGAATTTCATAAAAAATATCACCATAAAAGTTCTCGACAAAAAACTTAATATGGGAGTCTTCTATTTCTGGATTACTGTCTATAAAAGCCTGAGCTGCTTCTTTTGTACGGAAAACATCCAGGACTTTGGTTTCATAATGTGTCTCAAAATCCTGATACTCTAATGTCTGTGTAACAACAAATACTGTCATCACTTATCCTCCTTTTCTCATTAAAACCAATTACCTTGACTGTCCATCATAATTTCTTTATTACAAAACTTGCAACGAGCATGCAAACTACATCCATCAAATCCTAGTGATTTACTATAATCAGGCAAATGCCACCCTAATATATCGTGGTAAAACCAATTAAAAATTAGACCATTGGAAATTAAATAAATAGCTCCGCCTATTAAACCTATCACTATGATAGATAAAATAATTACAATTATTGCTAAAACTTTATTTAACATTATTTCACCTCTCTTTTTCAAAATCTCCATTATGAAAATATAACTTTGTATATGGTTCGTTGGTAAGACAGTCTATTGTTCGCTCCTTTTTTACACCGGTAAAATAATAGTTATGATATCTACCTTTGTTGTCTTTATTATCGGTACACACTTCTACATAACTATTTAAATCATCGCATTCAAGTAACATACTTATTAGTTGCTTAACGGTTATTTTTGGGAACATATGGTACCTCCTCAACGGCTTTGTCTAATTTCTTAGAATCAACAATTATCAATCTATCGTCAGGACTAATAGGACAGAACTTCGCCCTCATAGAACCAACGATTACTGTATAAACATTATGTGGAAAATATATCTTTGTCATATTTTCATTGGCCAAACTCAGCTCACATTCTGGAAATGGAAGCTCCTGCTCAACACTAAATCCATCAATCTTTAACCAGAGATTGCCATGAATAGATTTGTCCTCTTTTAAGGCCTCAATTTCTTTCTTCAACTTCTTTGCTTTCTGTCTTGCATTCATTATTGCTCCTCCTTTTTAAACTTAAAGCAATTGAATATAATAGCATTACCTGCTGGTCTACGAGTGCAACGATGTTTGAACTTACAAATATCACACCCACCATCTTTCTGAAGTGGTGTACCCTCTTTGATTGCTTTTAGCAAAGTACTAGTGATGTCTTTTCCATTTCCTCTGGCTAATTCTATAGACACATATTCTTTGTAAAGTTCTTCAGGAATATCAATAATAATCATCATCGTTCCACCCTCCTTTCGTAACTTTTAGTGTCGCGGTTATTTTTCTCCTCGCATTAGGGCACTCGTAATCTTCAGTAACTTTAAATCCAACGTAGCCTTCTCTTATTAGACAATCGGCTAACTCTATGGCTATTTCTCTTTTAAAGAGCTCGTCATCTACTGGCAATCTATAATCCCACCATTTAACAACTTTAAGGGTTTCAATAGTACCGTATCTACGGGGATGAATACCGTAAAATCCATTTGAATATCTAAGATACATGTCCCATGCGTCAGCCTTATCTTTGTATCTCTCGGCTATCTTCTTGTATTTTTTAGCTTTCTGTCTTGCATTCATTATTTGTCCTCCTTTCGATATCTTGGATCAGTAGTCCTAAAGCATAATGTTTGGCAATGCGTTTTCTTGCAATCAGTATTCTTTTCTGGGTCACAAATATAAGTATTTGGATCTATCGCTTCTTCCATTTCTATAGTTATTGCATACTCACCACAATTAATACTAGAATATAGCTTTTTACCAGAAAGAAGAGCATTAATTTCCTCGCTCGTTATGTAAAAAGACTCAAGGCCGTAGCACGTATCTACCTCCGCTTTTTTATCTACAATTTCAAAATTACTCATACGTGTTCTCCTCCAATCTAAAATATTTACTAAACTGTTCAAAAGTATCGAATTTAAGTAAGAATTTTCTGCTTTTGCCATAGCGAACCCATATGATTTCATCTGTATCGTTATCTCTCCAACATTCCCACTTTTTGTCGTCTTTTCTAAGCATAAAATATCCAATAAAGGAATCACTGTTGAATTTAATGTCAACTTTTTCTACAGGATAACATTTTGTAGACTTTGTAAAATATAATCCAATAGGCATATCACATACTTCACTCATACACATACACCTCCCTCTCTTGTCGACCAAAGTTAATAGCCGCATCATAAGATTCTACAAAAATATCAATGACGTTACTAGCCATACCGCCAGTGTCATGTACATAATAATCACCTAACCCTTCTATGTGTATCCTCTTATGCCACAGAGCTGGGTCATTGCAGGCAACAGTCCAACAAAGTTCTGGCCATTGCCCATCAGCACAAGGATTACCAGTAGCAATGTAAGCTGTGCATTCCATTGTGCCGTAGTAACTTTTGTCTGACTTAGGAGGCTCCCATTCCTCTACTTCAACAAATATCTCATCGAGGTACTCCTCAGCAGACATCTCCTTAACTACACCATCAACCTCCATTGAAAATATAAGAGGCTCTGGCCTAATGACCGGAACCTCCTCTATCATGGATGTAGGTGCTAAGTTTATAGTTACTATGTTATCTTCGTTTGTTGTCTTCAATGGACATAAGGTCATAAACATCATCAACAAATATGTTAACCCCAATAAGACCATTCCTTTTCTTTTTACGCTCATTACGTTTATTCCTCCTAATACTTCCTCTAGGCTTCTTTTTAGGATGCCTCAACTCATACAGCTGGTACGGCTCTAATGTACTAAGAAATGTTTCACAATAAGAGCTCAATACACTCGCGGCCTGTTTTATTGCTTCAACAAACCGTTCAAAAGACTTCTTCAATTCTGCAAATTGTTCTGCCGATATATGGAACTCATCCAATATCCTCACCTCCTACATATTCCTTCAAAATATCTTTGCAGACTCTATCAAATTCCTGCTTAGTCTTTGGGTTTGCCTCATAATCTTCATTCCATCTTATTTCATCTTTAACCATGGACTGAAGATGATGTCTAACGTCAGCATTATTCACTTTCTTATCAGGCCAATCGGCTATTACAACCTCCTCAACATTGAAATCATACCTAGCCCTATCATACTTCTGAAGCTGCTCAACCAAATTAGCATACGCAGCATCTTCTGACAAGAATGCCCTTTGATTAATATCTCGTCCTTCTCCGCAATCATGACATACAACAATAAATATCTTTTTCATAATATTAATCCTCCTGTAACTTATACTTAAACACTACAACTTCTAACTTTGCGCCAAGTTGCCTAGCTCTTATGGCAGCATCTATTTGCTCTGATGTTGTAAAGTACTCATCCCTGCCCTCAATTTTTAGCATTTGACGTGTTATAACTGGCAATGTTTTAATAAATTCATCTTTAGTTAATCCTACTTGAACGTTCATATCTCAATCCTCCTGTAAATTTTTTGTCCCCATCTTTATTCCGCAGTTAGGACAATAATTCATTTTATCGACAAACTCGTTTTTCATAATGTCAAATTCAAATCCGCAATTAGCACAATATACTTCATGAAACGACTTTGCTAACCAATTTCCTATATTCTGCGGTGGCACGATAGGTGACATTGATTTAATCATGTTTATAATAGTATCTATTGCACTAGGTCTTAATTCAATATCTAGTTTCCAAAAAGCATCAATTATAGCCTGTCTGCTAATACAATCCTCACTAGTTAATGGTTTTGTAGTATCGACATCACTAAGTGGCATATACCCCAATACTTCAATATCGGTCTGCCCCTCATTCCAATCATCCAGCCAAACATAACTATCATCCTTGGAGTCGTACTCTAATATAAGATTCTCAATAGTATAGTTTTCCTCAAATTCATACTTGTATTTCAGAGTAACAATATATGTATCCCTTGCCTTATATTCTAGTTCATTAAACAGTTCAGCTATTGTCATTATTTCACCTCCTAATAACTGCTATCTACTAATATCTTTAAAGCTTCCCTTGGCTCCATATCAATAAGCTGTAATGCCTTAAACAACTTATTTTTACGAATATCAGCAGCATCTACTTTATTAGTAATTGTTGGAACGTTATCGTAATATATTACCGATTCAGGTTCATCTTTTACAGCTTTTTCCACCTCTTCTGGAATATCAACTTTCTCGCTTACAAACTTAGGATAATATGTTTCATCCGACTCAACACCAACAAACTGTAACTGCCCAGCTATACGATTGTGTCCATAATCGTCGGTATACTTATATGGACGAACCCTCATTTCAGTTATTCTAAAACTGTAATTATTTCCAAAGGTCTTGTCCTTAATAAGAGCCAATAACTCACCCATAGACCTCCACCTATGGGTTCCATTACTGTACGTAACCTTAACAGGAACTTTGTCCCCGAAATAGGTTACTTTGAGCCAAGTATAATAATATGCTTCTCCGGGATAAGTAGCATCTACTATATCCCATTCTTCACCAAACACTTTATTCTCAAGCGGCTGGTTCTCATAATCCTTAAGACTAACAGCGAACCATCCACGTTTAGTTTCATTATTAAATTTTCCGATTAACGGATGTATGAATATTTTACTAAATTTATTGTTCATTACAATAGGTTCTAATTCATTTCTTTCCATAATAAATTCTCCTTTCGAAAAAATATAAGGCCAGTGTATTGCTACACCAGCCCCATAATTGGTTAACGTTTTTATCTAGGCTTAAAGTTCTCGTCTGAATAACGAGTAACTAAGTCGTCCTCTTTTTGCGCCTGAAAATGGCGTCTTTGAAACTCAAGTGTCATACCGTTACGTCGATTCTCCCTCTCAAGCTCATTTCTTCCGGTTAACACCGATACCACAATGGTACCAGCGGCCATCACACCAGCTCCAAGAAATCCAAATATCGCAGCAGTCCTAGCTGATACTTTCTGCGCTACAGCCTTCTGTATCTCGGCCTCCTTACGAGCTTCAAGTTCTTTCTGACGAATTTCTAATTCTTCGCGTTGAACCTTAAGTTCCTCGTCTTTTTGCTCGAGTTCAGTACACTTTATTGCATACTCATCAGCTTCGGACGTCTGTTTCAATTCAGATTGCTCAAGCATGCAGTGAGCTGCCGTTAGCTCCTTTGCGTCCTTGGCATTTCCGGTTTCTACAGCCTTCTGGATTCCTTCCAGTAAGGTCTGACTTACAGTTTCCTTTGTTAAAATTTCCGACATGTTTTTGTCCTCCTTTTCCTAAAATAATTAACATTGCCATTAAAGTCCTAGTATTATTTGCGGTACTTTTTCTGGAGCTTCTCTTCAGCAGCCTTGAAAATATCATTGGGCTCGATTCCATAGTATTCACAATATGCGAGTATTGTTATGAATACATCTGCCATTTCTTTTGTTATGTCACCTTTAAGTTTTCTTTCACGACTTTCAGATGTTACATCGGTAGCCCAATACCTTTCAAACTTGCTAACCGCCTGCTGCAGCTCTGCACATTCCTCCATAAGTAACATAGGAAGAAAGTCATTCCACCACTGTGCCACTCCTTTGATAGCCTTATTTAGATCCAATCTATCTATGGCCGTCTCTGATTCAATTTTCACATCTTTAAAGGCTTTTTCCAAAATATCGGCTGATTTTTTTCCAATCTGTCTATAGTCTTTATACCAGTTTTTCTTTTCCATAATCGTCTTAAGTTCTTCTATAGACTGAATAATACCTGGACGAGCTACAGCATTAGCTGCTCTTTTTGCATCACATTTTCTAATTTCACCAGTTTCCATAAGTTTCTCATAAATACAGTCCGATAAAGCTTTTCTTTTTTCCCATTTATCCATAGTTGCATTCTCCTTTTATTTATTAATTTCAGACAAAAAAATAAAAAGCTAAGGATAAGTAGGCTATCACCTCTACTTCAAAATCCTTTCGCTTTTTAATATTTAGACTTATCCGCCTCGTCATTAAGTGTGGATTATCTACATCAACTTATCCCCATAAGGTTACGTCTATAGTAGGTCCATCTTAATGACACCTCACGTTACATCTATAATCTTTCTATTATAGGCCCTGTAAAAAATGCGGATGAAAAATATAACTCCAGGTATTTCTACCAAGAGTTATATATATTTATTCAAACGCTTTAAAAAGTAGTTGATAGAAGAATAGAGTTTTTTTAAATTCTTCCATTTCGGCTTCGTCTTGTATTTTTCCATGTTTTCTGCCATACATGAACCCCTTTACTATTGCTTCTAAAAATAATAGTGGCATAAACAATATGAATACTAAGACGTAGCACATCAATATAACGCCAAATAAGACATTATCAAGTAACTTTCTCATATTCCTTTTCTCCTTTCTTTTTAATTTTCATTTAAGAATATGTATTTAATGCGAAAAGAAAAGAGGCCAAGAATAATCTCAACCTCTTCTCACAATTTAATTAGTCACTATCTCGCCCACACGCAATCGCGTATATGGCGAAGATTGCAATCATTACTATTGCAAGTGTCTCCATATTCTTACCTCCTTTCATCTTTAAGTTCGTCTGCAATAATTAGCCAATACGTTGCAGCACGAAATGCTATTTCTCTTATTAACCAACTTACCAAAAATCCTATTAGGGATATTGGTATCATAGCCAAAGCTACTACTGCTAATAATAACCATTCCATGCTTCCGCACCTCCTTTCTTATTACATTCACTTAAGCCCAAGTATTTATTGCGGAGGAAAAAGAAAGAGCCAGTGTAAAACACCAGCTCCGCTTTAGTCTAGTACTTATATGATATGGACTCGCTTAAAGTAACGTATCCTGTTGCGATATCCATATGTTTGCTACGTGTTCTGTTTCCAACTTTTTTCTCAGTCATAACAGATCCGTAACCATCAAATGGTTTATCTAACAAATCGTTATCTTCAACGAATCTTCTAAAATCATCAAGTACCTCTCTAAAAGTTCTTGTCTTATACATTTCCTCTTTCTTTCCTGCCATAGCTATTACCTCCTTTTATTTAAAATATAAATCTATAGCTACTATACTCCTTGTATTTATTGCGGAAAAAAATAAGAGCCGATGCAATAAGCACCAGCTCAAATTTACTAATCATCTTCCCATTCAGTGTCACTTATGTACCATCTAAGTTGTAGTCCAAACGAGTCTATATTAGCTGAATATACTAGAAAATCTCTTCTATCCAGCATACTGTTATTACATCTGATTACATCTTGTAAACTAAATTCTCTATCGTATGGAAATAACTGAGTATCATAATCGTTATTCTCAATTTTATCCATTAAATTAAGATAAGTCAGTTCTTTGATAATAATATCAGTACGTATAACTGTCCAATCTCCAGTATCTGTTTTTGCTAATAATTCTCTCTTAAAAATATACATAATAGTACCTCCTTTAAAATAATTTAATTAGTTTCACTATAGTCCATGTAAAAAATAAGAGCCCTAGACATTTCTGCCTAGAACCCTTATTAGCCTAACGTTCCTTTAGGAATACCCTGGCTTCAATCTCCTCACCGATATCGGTCATGACCAAATACAGTCTTTTACGTTCCGGTGTTGATATCATTAAGTGATCCGTTATTGTATTTAACGTTACTTCCGTATCCAACAGTCCCTTATTCTCTGCATCACGTCTCCAATCATCGATTAAGTTTCTTAATGTTGTTGCCATTTTGTTATCCTCCTTAATATAATATTAGACTTTACGTCATTAAAGGAGATGTATTTATTGCGAAAAAATAAAGACCAAGTAGTCCCCAGCCCACAGACGCTACTAAATATCTTCGTCGTCCACAGACTGGGATCTCCTCCTTAGTCTTTATCTTCGTCCTCGTCTCGGTAGTCCCCATGAAGGGCACACGAGATATATGCCCCTATAGCTGTGCATGCGCCGCATAAAAACAGCACATCAGCTATATTGAAGCAATCCCTCATTAGCCATTCTAACATAGTTTTCACCTCCTTTCAAGTTTTCTATTAAAGTCCTTGTAAAAAATAAAGGCTATGTAAAAACAAAAAAGATAGCCCTTGCGGACTATCCGAATATATAACCTTTACCTTTCTTTAATAGTTTAAGTCCTTTAAAATTATCTTTAATCAAATACTTCGTATCAGCATCTAATTTGCCATTCATGTCGATATCTTCTTTAATCATCGATACCGAATCATCTATAAGTGCCAATCTATATGCTAATTTCTCTCCTTTTGACAACTTACTAATTTCTCTCATAATGTTTCTCCTTTCAAATAAAGTTAATATTTTTCTATTATAAGCTGGGTAAAATATGCGAAAATAAAAAGGAAAGGCATTGCTGCCAATCCTTTTACCATCAATTCACATGGTGGCCCTCGGTTACATCAGCTAAGCAATACCAATGCACCTTAACCACTTTCCAGTCATCATAGTCGTTCTTATGTCCTCTTACCGTTATATATGTTGGATGAGCATCAAACTCATCTACAGTATAACCGTCCTTGAACATTTCAACAACAGTCTGGTTAGCGTTATGGTTCATGGCCTTTGCTGCCAATACACCTAAGCTACCGCCTATAAATATCGATAAAACGATTATCACAATCACCTTGCCTAAATTCTTTTTAAAATAATTCTTCATAGTGTTATCCTCCTTATTTTTATTTTTAACTAGAAGTTTATTCTATTATAAGCTGGGTAAATTTTGCGAATGAAAAAAGAGAGGCCATGTAGACCCCTCCGTCCTCCATTATAGGATTCCGAGTTTTTTTGCCTCTTCTAAGGCGTCATCAAGCAAGCCTACTGTAGGTCCTATCTCTCGGTCTTCCCAATCTGATCCACGCGGACCATTGCGCATCTCACCAGCAAGTTTAGTGTCCTTATAGAACACATAGTTCTTACCTCTATGCGCATCTGCTGCGCGGTCAATTAATACCTTGACATACGGCCTTTTAGGCCTTTGCTTTGCTATTTCACACTCTTCTCCTCCTTTTCGGAGTTCGTCTAAAGTTACATAAAAAGCTAATTCCATATTCATATCCTCCTTTTATTATTACAGAATTTGCTGTTTCATTAAAGCATAGGTAATATCTGCGAAAAAATAAAGGCCAAGTAAATATCACTCGACCCCTATAATACACTATTTTTTAAGACTCAACTTTATGAGTCCCGCAATCGTCGTTAGTATATAAATGCCTAACAGTATAAGCGTACTGTTACAATAGGCATCTATTTGCCCATACACAAACTCTTTCTTACTCATTATTTAGTCCTCCTTTCTAATTAGTGTCATTACAGCCCATGTAATAATTGCGACTCCCCCAGAATATCCAAGAGAGCCGCGTCAATAAAAGAAAGGAGAATAGAACTCTCTGCCCCCGCAACTAACTAGCAGTATGATTAGTAATGTCGCGGCAGGCCTATATAACAAACGCCCCAACTGATTAGTAAATATAACTAGTAATGCCAGAGCGCTGTTGACTTAATTAAGCTACTGATTGTTGTATATTCTAATTCCTGTTATGGTCATGTTATAACATTGGTCTCCCTCATTAGCCGAATAACCACAGCCTCCAATTCTTAAATAATCGCATTCAGTTGAGTTAAGATATGTATAATCACCTTGCTTAGTATCTACTAATTGATCATCTATCCACATTGATAATTTATTGCCATCCGCACAGCTCATTTTAAGCGTATGCCCATTCAAGTCAGAATCTTGTATGTTCCAAGGATCACCCCATCGATTACCCGTAGCTTGTGAATTAGGAAGATATGTATTCCACTTGAAATTCGTGTATCTGCGTATCAGTATGCCTGTACCGTATACAGAGTCTGTATTACTAGGTGCATTCATAATGAACCGTACATGGTGGGCGAGGTTACCAGCAAAAACAAAGCTTGCAATATCAATTTCAATAGTTTTGCCATTCATGTTAATTGGGTTCGGGCTCATGTTCATAGCATCTAAATCATGTAAGAAATGTACTCCTGCACTGTCTCTAGATGCTTGATTGACTAATGTTGCAGTAACTCCTTGCACTTCATCTGTAAGAGATTTTGTAAAATCCCATTTATAAAGATATTCAATTTTCTCACTGACCTCACCCTTGCATTTAAAATATGCCATCAGCTCACCCTCACTTTCACTCCTAAATCTGACTGTTGTGCATCAAATGTAAGTGTCATGGTGTTACCTGAAATAGTTACAGCCGTAGGATTAACGCCATAAACAGAGGTATAAATATCATAGGTACAAGTGTCATTAATAGATGAATCTGTAATAGTTACGGTTGTTTCACCAGTAACTAATGTACCAGTAAGTTCTGTATAGCCAAGACCTGTATTACCATAGCAAGCACCTTTATACCATATAGACGCATCTGATTCATTTGTAACCACACTCTTAAATATAATGTTCTTTAGTGCGAAAACATAGTCGTCATTGGCGCCACCATTATTAGTACACATAGCATAAGTATTTTTAAAGCGTATTGCCAATATTTCTGTAGGTGTAATACTTACAGTTGTATCTACGTAGTCTTCATATGAATGAGTGTCGGTCTCTACAGACTGAGCAAATATGTAATTTGTATCCGCAATTCCTGTAACAGAAGGATCTAGCCAATGCTCTCCGTCTACTGTATAATCCCATGAAATTTCACATTGAACCGACTGATGAGCAGCACAATATTCCTGTAACCCAGCACTTATTTCAGAAATTAACTTAGGTTCATCAAAGGTATACTCCAAATATCCAAGGTTATTACGGCTAACGAATATTTGATCATTATAAGGGAACATTGTACACCATCCGGTAGTATCTTCATCGTGAAAAGCATGCCAACCGTTGTAATCGTTATCCCCGCTCACATAGTTCCATTCGGGATTAAGGATTACCTTTCCTGCTGCGGCCTCTTCTGAATTTATACTCTCATTAAGCCTTTCTTCAATGGCTACAGGCCCATTTACAAATATAATTGTATTTTTATTCTTATAGTTGCTATAATTTTCTTCAAACTCTTCAGCAGTTACATTAATAGCATGTTCACCCTTTCCCCACTTACCGTTCTTAACCTGAAGCACTTTACCATTATCAGCATTAGTTACTTTAGGTAAACCAGACTTGATGCCCTTAATATCAATATCCTTTATGCTCTTCTCTATCCTTTCAAGAGCTCCATTCTCAGACTGTGGAGGAATATATCCATCATCTGTGCCATCGCTGTTAATTCCACGAATAGCCTGATCTATACGTCCAAGTGTATGAATCTTATTATCTGACATATCTTATTCCTCCTCTATGTAATCTGTGATGTCTATTGCTACTCTATTTGGTACATTACTGTTATTATTCCCACCCAAAGTTAAGAATGTTTTATTACCAATTGTTATTTCAAAAGGAACCCCATTATATGTATTAGGTCCAACAATCATAACGAAGAGATTATCTGCAAAATATGATCCGTCAAAATATGGACTGATACTAGCTTGTCCTGAAGATGCGCCAGAACCAAAGCAATTATGAACTCCTAAATTTTTAAGTGCTTTAATACTGTCAGGCCATATAGACATTTCATTCTGTATTGCTATCCATCCATCAGTATCAGACTTAGGTTCAATAAATCCATAGAATACAGTTTGAGCAGGTCGATTGCCACCATTAAACCTAAATAATATCGAATTACCAAACGCTATATAATCAAAAACTAAGATATCATTATTAGAATCGGATGCATACCCATTCATCGTCATAATATTACCAATTATAGCCGTTGACGGATTATAATTCTTATGATAAAGATTAAAGGTATTATTTCCAGGAGGAAAATTTGTCTCAGGTGATGTCGATTTAATTACAAACGGACAGCTACTGTTTCCCTCTGGTGCCCACATACATGTGTCAGTTGACTCATCATAAGTAAACCCTATTCCGGCATCTGCCAATGCTTTAAGTGCTTCTCTGGGCGTACAAGTGATATACCTATCGGTGGAAAGTCTAATTCTTTTAATTGGTATTAACATATTAATTCTCCTCCTTTAGAACAAATTCTATACTTTCAAACGTCATTGAATGACCCCAGCATCTATATACAAGATAACAATATGGCACATCTAGATTTTCTAGACTTAGAACCCCTTCACATCCGCCATAAGGTTTCCATTGTTTTGGCGTTGATGTTTCGTCATAGTATGATCTAACATGTGTATTCTTTTTTAAAATATGGTTACTGTTTTCTATCCATTCAAAGGCCATTGAATCTAATAATCCAAACCAAGGGTCTGTACCATTATGATTCCCTATATCATACATATTTGACCCAAAACGCATTTTGTAACGTACTTCGGAAATAACCTTAGGATCTAAAGCACTCATATATATACCGTTATTAGCAACAGCATTATATGAGTAATTTCCTGTAAACCAAACTTGCCATTTATCGATGCCATCTTCTGTAACCATAACAGAAGGGATTTGTCTCCACAGTAATTCGCCGAGAGAAGTGTTCCAATGCCACTTATGTGGATCGTATGTCCCGTCACAAATATCACTATGTCCTTTTTCTAAAGACAAATTGTACGGTATCTCATAATGGATATAGGAATCGTTTGATACTAGTCCTCCACCCCCGACATTCTTAACATAATCAGTCATAACCTCTTCAATACGGCTAAGAGGCTTAATATCTTCTCCATTAATAATTCGTTCCAAACGGCTAACAGGAGCCGAGAATTTACCCTCAGCCCCCGTTAAAGAACTTTCTATTCTGGAGTTTGTACCATCTGTTAAATCAAATTCAGCCATAATATCAACCTCCTAACGCTGTTATTCTAGCATCTAAATCGTCTATTAGTTGCTTTAAAAATGTAAGATCTACGTCACCATTAGAATCTACCAAGTTCTGTCCGTTATAAAGTATTCTCTTTGGTGCTACTGGTGGCTCGAATTTCTGATACTTAAGTACCTTTAAGTCACCTGAGTCATAATAATCGTTTAGAACTTGATACTTCGTAGAATATAAACTACTAGGCATCAATGGCCAACTAGAATTATTATTGTCAGATGAAGAGAACACCAGCTTAATTTCGTCAAGCCCCCCACCGGATGTCTTGATACGTAAATTAGCTAATGGTAAAGAAGCTGGTTCTATTAAATTATTGATTAGTAACGCCGGGAAGTCTCCTTCACCAGTGCTCCATAGATCGTAATACGTAGAAGAACTGCTTGATGTAGTTATAGTCTTTGATATAGGATTACCAAAATCTAAATACGGTGAATATAATTCGCTGATGTCCGATGTAGTCTTATAAGCAAATATATTAATGTCAAATGGACTACCAGTTTTCTGAATCTTATACTTCTTGCCCTTTCTAATCGGTAAATAGTCATGTTCACGCTGGGATTCACCACTCGAAGAGGCTATAAGATACGTTCCAATAACATTGTCATTCTCATCTAAAGGACTTACAATATAATTACTAGCCGTGCTTCTTGGATTTGCAACCATAATACCATCAACGGTAGACGTGTATGTGTACCAACTTGGGTCGTCATATATAGTTGGAACAGAGCTACTTGAAATCTGAGCAGCACGAGTTCTATAGTCTGGGTATGGTAAAATATAAGGTACAGTATCCCCATCGAACTCAGAAGCTTTCATGGTTTCAAATGGAATGAACCATAACTTTATACCGCTCGTTGATGCATTACTAGCCCAACCAGATGAAGGGACTCTAGTACCAAATGTAATAACAGTACCCTCTTTCACAAATATCATGTTATGTGAGTCATGTCTAGATCCTGAGCCACTAGCTTTTCTACCAAGTTTCCAAGTAAAGCCATCAATAGTAACGGGTAATGAAACCGTATCGCTATAACTAGCTTCCAAGAACAGTACACCGTCACTTGGAGCAGTATAAGTCTGGGGAGTATACCAAACAGAATCGCTTAAGAATTCTCTATTTACATAATCCGGTATTGGCAAAGAAATATCATAGTCATCTTCGCCACTTGAAATCTGTAGATCGACATTATACTTACCTGTTTCTGAGTCATAACTCTTAGAAGTAGGTTCTCCGTTGACTGTAATGTTTGAAATGGTATCAGTGCTAATGGTTACCTGACCCGTTCCAGTATTTTGAGTAAGATCAAGACCGCCAGTTCCTTTAACCATATGACTAGCATTGTAAATATCATTACGAATAGCGGTCATTTTAAGGTCTACTTCATCGACGTATTCATTGGTCAATGTACCAGGCTCTTCTGGGTCCTCTTTGTATGACCTTTCAATTGAAATATAATTAGTAGAAGTATTCTTAACATTAATGTCATGCTTCAAATCTATTCTAATCTTATTGTTAAGAATATCCTTTATTGGTGTAATACCAGGACCTTTCTCCATAAGAGCTAATATCGTATCAACGTCAACAGCTCCGCCTCCGCCAGATGAAGATATGGTATCCTCTTTCTCTCCTGAGGTTATAGTAATACCTGGTCCAGCTTTGAGTTTCTTCTGTACAAGTCCACCATTAGCTGTTAATGTTCCTTTGAACCAGCCAGCACCTGTCACCGGATCGACATAGCTTGTCTCTTCGAACTTCTTTACATCATCGAAATCAACAACCTCAAGTCCAGTCTTAAAACCTTCATTTGTATTAACACCTATGTTGGTTCTGACTGTTATCTGAGAGCCTTCGAATGCCTTAAAAGCCTTGAGTCCTGTCTCTCTAACTATTGTTGCTGCAATATTACGAGCGCTGTCTATCATAGCCTCACCGGCGCCTTCATTAAGGACACTATACTTGTAAATCCTAACAGTATCCTGGTCTCTAGACATGACTGTTGCATCGTGGACATTGTCGAGTAGTGAAGGATTCATAGACCAGTGAGTAAACGATGAGTCTAAATCTATTTTGTTCAAAGAATTTATGTTATAGTTTTCCGTTCCATTAATAACAACTATTGGTGATTCTGTTCCAGTGCTAAGAGTATCCCCGTCAACCCAATGCGGATTTGCTGCAAATAGTCCGATTTCCCATACATACCCATTGTCATCTTTATAATCTACGCATATACTAGGACCTCTTAAAACACGATCTACAGTCGTTCCAGATACACGAGTATATATACTTCCTTCGTCACTAAAGTTTGCAGTTTCGCCATAAGATGGTTTGTATGCAACTCCTGACTGAGTAGTATGACTAAATCCCGGGAAATTATATGGATAGTTATGCCATTTACTCCTTGGGAAATCAATATTTTGGTCGTTGTCTCCAGATAGTGGCTTTAGTTCATAATCTGGATAATATCCTACGCATGAAGCTATTACTATAAATGGTATTTCTCTAGTTTCAGGTGTGCTTGTTGTGGCATCAACCTCACTATAGCCGCTCATAAGTCCACCACCGCCGCCTGAGGTTATAAACGCATTAAGATACCAATCTATGTATGATTGCATATTTTCAAAGCCACCAGGTGTAGGATTGTAGGTTGGACTAGACGGATCTGGATCATAGACTTCTTCCCAGTTCTGTGTTGCTATCTGTGTAAGTGACTCACGTTGTATTACAGCATCAGCTAGTTCTCTATAATCTCCAATTTTACCCAAACGTCTATCATAGACAGTATGCGTATACTGGCCTGGCGCTACGTGATCATCATAACTATCACTACCTGTCACAGGATCAACATACCAACCTATTTTGATAAGACAGTCATTCATTAGATCATCGCAACCACCATTATAGGTTCCATTACGTAACGAATTTATCCAAGCTTCAGTGTTTGTCAATGCTTTAGGTGTTTTTTCTACGCAATAGCTAGCTCTGTTTGGCCATTGTTGCCAATAATCCAGCCCTTCTTCATCGTATTCGTCCCATTGGTTTAATACACCCTCTTTAATATCGTCAAAAAGTTCCTCACCATCGTCATAACTAGCAGAACTTCCAGCACTTGGCAATAATGCACCAGCAAATATGGTTGGAGTTGTTTTATACCAATGTTCATACTCAAAAGCTAAGTCATAAATATAACAGCCAGCTCCAATAGCAGCCTCAGTATATGGATCTATAAACCAATTAGTTACATTTATAGGTATCCATCCAATATATAACTGGTTAAAATCTCTGCAATAATCAAAGCCGTTTACATCTGGTGGACCCTGACTTGCACCTTGTTCGTTTCCACTGTAATATGGCCATAGTACTTTAGGTTTAATATTTACAGGATTAACTGGCACTGTAGGGTCATTAACCTCTTTACTAAGTTCACTATTTTTTGGTAAAATATAATCAGGTTGCTTACCAGAGCTATCAAGTGCCGTATAAACAGCGTGTTGAATATTACTTTCAGACATAGGAGCCCCATGCCATGTGTATTTCCATACAGGTTGCGTTGGGTCATAAGTAAGGGCGGAGAGGGCCGTAATATCAGCCACTCTGTAGATCTCGTCCTCTGTTTCGACCCAGTATCTAAGACCTCCGCCAATACCAGCAGCAGAGGCCTGATAAAGGTGTACGCCGTCCTTAGATATAATGATGACATCGCTATCTTCTATGGATTCAGCGTACGGTAAATATCCAGCTAACATTAATCAGCCCTCCTATTATCCTTAAATATAATTACTCAGCATCTGCTGGAACGAGTGTAAGTCCTGAGAGGCTGAATTTCTGTGTAAGTTTATGTCCTGCAGCATCATACTGAATTGCTGTAAGCACCTGATTATTTTTATGAGTTACTTTGAGAAGTGCTATCTTGTCAGGGTCTTCTGTAATATCAAGGAGTCCTGAGCTTACTGATGGTTCAAGCCCAACCAGGATCTTAGTTGCATCAGTATCGATATTAGTAAGCTTGATACCGATGAAATATCCGGTACCCCATTTAGATGTGATGCCATCCTCATCGATATCCTCAAGCAGCGATCCAGTAATAAAATCACCAGATACAGTAATATCACTCTGAAGCTGAGCACCAGTTTTGCCCCAGAATTCGGTGTCTGCTGGAGCCATACTTACAGTAAGCGGAGACAGTACTGCTTCTGCCTCTTCAGCTCTTCTGATAGCATTAACCATACCCGCAATTGTCTGAGAGGAATTTGTAAGGTCTCCTCCCTGATGTCCTCTTGCCTTGTAAAGGTCTTTAAGTTCGTCTCTTATTGGTTTCATTTGTTTGTCCTCCTTAACCTTCTAAGTTTTGTCTACGTTTACTTACACTAAGCATACTGTTCTCAGCCCAACCTGTTTCGAGTTCTTCTACAGCCGTTGACTCATAAGTATTTCCAGCATTTACGAATAAACCAGCTGTCTTTTCATAAATGTACTTCTTAGGTGCACCGAGAGTAACATCTTTTATCTTATTGAGTAAACAGTCATATGTTAATGAAGTGATTCGTTGCTTTGTTGTCAATCCACGTTTAGAATAAAATACAGAAATATAATCTCCTAAGTACTTTTCTTCTAAGAACTTAAACTGATCATAGCCCTGTACTTTAGACAATGTTTCAAAGTCAACGTCTATACTTAGTGATGGAACACATAGTAAATTAAGTTCCGTATTAGCACGATCACGTAATCTATTATTTAAATCTTTTCGAAGTAATGCATAGTTTTCATTACAAATTTTTCTAACTTTTTCTATAAATTCATCTTGTATCCAAGCTCGAACACCTTCACGATTAGCGTCATATTCAGAACCTTCATCTCCACCAATTTCTGATGTTGAATAATTAGGATTTATGCCTTCTCTATTCAAGTCCATAGTACCAGTATCTGAAGAGCTATTCTTTCCGTCAGCATAATCGTCAGTACTTTCATCCGCATAACCAGCGTTATCAAACCAATACCACTTACTATTGATCTTCATCCACTGTGTCATCGGATAGGTTCCCTTTTTGTCACCATACCACCAGCCTCGATCATCATGATGCCAATCCCAGTTAGCGTCTGATAGGAAAGCAGCTCCATATTCGCATCGTTCATGTCCAGTAGCACCAGCTGGATAAAAACTATACCATGTCTTATTCTCGGAAACATACAAATACTGACCTTCAGGGCCTATACGTACGGTTGTATCTTTCTCGTCAGTGTCTTTCTTATAACGTCCATACCAATATCTAGTGTAAGAACTGCCATCTGCTTCCATTTTGATTGGATGCCAGGTCCATTCAAGAGTATCGTGATTTGGATCGGTTGTTGTAGGATCTACATAATCGCTGCTACTCTCATCACCAGAGTCATCACTAGTATTGTCCGTTGTCTCGTTATCGGTGTCTTCACTAGTGTCCTCTTCCTCTTCTTCAGGCTCTTCATAGTACCCATCGTTATCGAGCTTATAGTGTGACGAAGAGCTATCTTCAACCCAACAGTTCCTTAAGTAATGTCCATTATTATCTCCATACCATTTTCTAGTTTTGGTCTCGCCATCTGAATTGGTATACTCTTCCTCATGCCACTCCATATCGTTGACATAAGCAAGATCTGGAATAATATGGCCTTTTTCATCGAACCACCAGTAATAGTTTCCTATTTTCCAGTATTGATACGTTAATCTATCAACGCCATCTCTAGTTCCATAATACCAGTCTGAGTTCTTAGTGTCTAGCCAACCTTCAGAATCAAAATAGCGCCATACGTGATCTTTAGTTACATACATGTACTGGGACCTTGGATACCTAATAGCTACACCAGAAATATCGGCATAGCCATACCAGTCGCCATTTGTTCCAGTATGCCATCTCCATTCGTTCTCATAGTCTCCAGCATCAGGATCTTCATAGCCGTCAGCATCGACCCATCTATGTATGCTAGGACCATCTTCGACCCATCCATCTGAAATATAATAGGTCTTATTGGTAACAGGATCTGTATAACCGAACCAATTACCCTTTTTATCTTCTTGCCATTTAAATAACGGTAAGTAGTTCTTTAAAATATCATCTGGTCCAAACTCTTCAAACCAATCCCAAGCAGCAATATTAGTAGATTCAACCCATTTAAAGCCCTGCTGAATGGCGTCAGCAAATAACTGCCAGACTTCAGAGTCGTCGTTGGCCTCATCCTTCCTCTGACGAAAATCTATATCTCTATTTGGGTCATGGTCATCACTACTACTTGAGCCAGATTCCCCTTCTTCCGGTTCGGGTTCCATAGAGCCTACGTCCATCAAAGCTTTGTCTTTCAAGTATTCTATAGCATCTGTATATGAATAGAAGATGTAGCCATAAGGTAAACCAAATCTACTATTTATTATATCTTTATCTTCGATTATCCAGTTTGGATCATGAGGATTCCATCTTTGGTCATCATTATTGTAAGTTGACGATTCAATTAAATATCCTTTTTGATTGAACCAATACCAAGGGAAATTAGGATCACTAAGATTACCATTAGGATCTTTATCAATCTTAAGCCATTGGTTCTTAGGATAATTGCCATAGGAACCATCTATTACACTACCATACCACCATCCAACTTCTGAATTACCGTGCCACGACCATTCTTCAATTAGATCATGCTGTGTATCCCATATACCGTTCTCATTAACCCAATAATGAGCATTTCCTTGGCCGTTAACATAAGCAGAACGTAACTGGTGTCCTTCTTCATCACCAAAGAACTGTCCGACACCAGGATTGGTATGCCATGACATGCTCATAAGATAGTCTCTATTGCCGTCATCAAAGTGGTTAGCAAGTTTAGATTTATAGTTCCATTCACCTTTTCTTGCTTTCTCCAAATATGTTTTAGAAAGGGAACGTACAGCAGCCTTTACATTAGCCTTAGCTATCTGCGTTGACTTCTGGAGCATTGTTTGTGGATGTCTTACATCAGAAGAATGCTCTTCGAATAACTTAATATCATCATAACGCCTAACTAACGCATGTACGATCGGATAAGCCTCTATTGCTGGAACCTCTTGCCCATCAACTATTAAATAAGTATCAGTAGCGTCAACATACTGCTGTACTTTGAAATTATCGTCATCAACCAATGGTAGGCCATCACCAGAAACAGGATAAATTCTTGTAACAACGTTACTAGTATTCTCTGTTATGGTAATACCTTTTAAATTGGCTGCATAAAATATCTTGTCATCTCTAGCATCTTTGTCGCCCATGTACTGCTTTATGACATAATCAAAATTATCATATATCATTTCAGCGCCATATGCCTTGAGCAGAGTATTCTCATCATCGCCCATAATTATTGACTGTAGATTAGAGTCTGTAGCCAATATACTTTTCTGCTTTTGATGCTCTGGTTTTGTATATCTTATATGATACTTTTCAGGATATAATCGATTAAGATCACCTATTATGTCATAAAGTGTCCGATTAGTCCACTTTTTATAGTAAACAGGAACTTCATCTATCGAATCCATAGCTATTGGCTTAGCTAATATCTCTAATTGACCAATAGTATCTCTAACTTCATATATCCTGAATAGCTGTTCTTTTGCTTTTTGTTCTCTTGCTATTTTACAAGGTACCTGTAAAACGCAATCTTTCTGAATATAAGTGTAGCGTCCCTCGTTGTCATATGGATGTGTCATTTTTAACGTCCATACGCCACAAAGTTCTGCCTCTAAGATACAGGAAGAAGGGCTTAACACTATCTCCCCATTATAGTTAAATTCAGGGACTTCAATTTCGCCGCTTCCGGAGTTTAGATAATCTAAAAAAGCTGATGGCTTGTATAGTTTTATCATATTAACATCCCTTCATTTGTATAAATATAAACTGTAGAACTCTGAAAATTAACATGAACTCTGGCAGCTCTTCCTACTGGAACCCAAAAGTTAGTGTAATCACCAGTATAAGTTTTACCGCTGTCGTCCTTGCCAGGTCCAAAATGATCATTTTCATTAGTATATACACCATGTTCGTCCATAGCATATGCTAAGCAGCGATCAGTATCCAATATTGTTCCTGTAGGTACACCTGGTACATTAGTTCCTTTAATAAACTCTACTCTAGTTCCCCAAGCTCCAGGATTAGCAGGATTGTCTAAGTAAATAGACATCGTACCCGTTCCTTGTAGAGGATCAAATACAGGTCTTATAGGTTCACTATTTCGTCCATAGTGTATGTCACTCCAATCATTTGGCTTTTCAATACCGCATAAGAATTCACCGTTTTTCAAGAAGTTATTGTAGATAGTAACTCCTTCAGTAGTAACAACATGCCCGATTAAACCGCTTATCCAGTATCTAACAGGACATACTTCAAACTCTATTTTAACCGTCTGAGCATCCTCGTTAGCATCAGTTATTGTAATTTTTGCATCTCTAACAATAAAGTAAGAATCCAAGTCTCTTCCTGGTTCTTTGTAAGCAAAATATTTAGCCGCTTGAGCAAGAACCATAAGTTGATCTGCTCTGTCTATAGCTAAAGTATCAGCATCTTTATGTGTCCATACATTAGCTACCAATAACTCTACTGCAACTTTAGCATTATTCCTAGCAGTATTAGCATCATATATAGTGCCATTTCTGCCAGGAATTGTTATAGAAGAACCATTTCGAGAAGACCCCGTAATTTGAGGCCTTCCTCTCATGATTCCGTAATTACTTAATGGTATCCATCCATTATTGAGGAAATCATATGTTGATTCAGTAGTACGTGGTATCATGCTACCTAAATATAAGTAGCAATCAATGTTTTTCCAACCTTCCCACATTATGCTCTACCTCCTCTCGACATAATATAACCTCTTTGTTTATCATCCATAGTTTGAATTGTATACTTAGCGGAAGACTGCCTTAATGCGACACCGTCAACAGTCGTACTAGCATCCACATTAATCTGAACACCTTCTAGCATCTTACTATAATCAGCATTAGCAAGCTTACCAACTTGTTCTGTAAGTAAAGCAACCTGAGCTGCAAGAGCACTTTGAGTACTATCGCCAACTGAAACATTAGCATTTGCTGCCATTTTGAATGAAGTCGTATCAAACGTATCGTCAACCAGTTGTTTGGCTGTTTCGATATTTGATGTGTCAACGATTGGTTTGATTGTTGGCTGCCATTCTTTTTCACTTCCGAGTAAATCGCTGAAAGCATAAAGACTTTCCTTTGTTGCATCTGACATTTCAGTACCGACATTATTGAATGCATCATATACCATACTCATGCCATCTTTTGTTCCTTCTACTAATCCAAGCATGAAGTACCCAACTACTTCCTTAGCTTTCCTTGATGGTGAATGAGCGTCTATTCCATCCATAGCAGCCCCAGTTAGGTTCTTATCTACAAAGTCCTCAACATTTCCTGATACACTACTGCCAAAGTTGCCTTCAAGGTCATATGATACCAATCCGCTTCCGAATGAAGACATTACATTATTTGCACCATCAGTAGCAGCAGTCTGTACTTCGTCACTTCCATAAATGTTACTTACTACATCAGCGGCAGTTACTTTATAGTCTTCACCGACCATTTTATATAATAAATCCTGGTTAGCTTCATCGACTTTCCAACCTTGTTCATAGAATGCCTGAACTTCAGCATCAGTCAAATTAGCAACTTTTCTGTTTATTACTTGTCTAGTTTTACCACTTACAGTATCTCCAACTTGTAATCTCTTACCAGTAGCTTCATCATAAAGATCTGAAACACCCGAAGTATCAACGCCTTTAACACCATTATCAAATAAACTTTGGAAACCATCTTTAAGACTACTAGCACCCGATTTAACTTTGTTAACGATGCCATCAGTTGTTAGTCCACCAAGTAGGTTAGCTTTTCTTTCGGCAACTTCTGATGTATCATCCAAAGCGCCGCCAACTACTGATGATGTGGTATTTGAAATAGAACCACTTTCATTATTCAGCTGACTTTGATAAGAACTAGATGCTGTAGAAGCTGCAGATTTACCCTGCTGAGCTGCTATTTTCTGAACATTAGCCGATAGTTCGTCTTCAATGCCCTGATACCAATCTATCTTCTCTAACAGACCTCCGAATATTTCATTAAGGATATTAAAGAGTGTTAAAGCTACAATGTCAATAACTGCTCTAACAGCGTTACTTATACGATCCTGATTGTTATACAGAACCTGTGCTATTGACTCGATGATTGTAAGAATTAATGATACCACTCTTTCTAGGAAAGTTGGGAACATAAGTTCAAGACCAGTCATAGCTCCGGTTACAAATGAATAAACTAATATAATTGCATACTTAGATAACGTACTTGCATAGTTAACAAGTCCATCAAGAAGTGTATCTACAATATGTAATATGTTACGTACAATTTTTGGTGAATAATTAGCTATTACCGCGGACAAACGCAATACTCCATGACCGACTATCTCAGCAACCTGCTCTACCCAAGAATATAATAAGGCAAGAACCGTATTTCCTATAATAACAAGGCTAGCAATTATCTGTGGCTGACTTTCAGCTAATGCCACAAGTCCATCAGTAACGCCTCTAACGACACTTACTAATATAGTAGAGAAATTCTTCTTCATGGACTTAGCGAGTGCTTCAAGCCCAGCAGCATATGTCTTGCCAGAAGCTCCTAAAGCTGCAATGTTTACTACTAGATTGCTAATAACACCTGTTAGTAATATTGCCGGTAATAATAACGCTGACAGGCCCATAGACATGGACATTAAGCCAACTCCCGTTATAGCTAACGCCATTGCAACCTTAATCAATCCCGATGCAAATACGAACATTGCAACACCGAGAACCGCAACTGCACCTATAAGTGCAAATATAATGTCAAGCTTAATATTTGAATACTGTACTTTTGTTAATTCTATAAGACATTTAACCAATGTTGGTACACACTTTGTAAATGCCATGATGGATAGTGATAAGGTTAATAAAACGGCTGCCATAGCATATAATGGTGGTACCAACGACTCTAATATAACTGTTACACCACCTGGTATGGCATAGTTTAAAGCCGCCAATACAATTATTACACTTGTCAAAAGGAATAAAGCGACGCCCATTTGTACACAAGCCCTAATGAGTTCACCCCAAGAAAACTGTGAAAGTATAGCCAATGTAGCAGCAATTGGTATTAATGCTACGGAAGCCAAAGCTAACGATGTAGCGTCAGCAAGATTTATATGAACTGAAGATATAATTGCCATCATACCGGCGAATGCTATCATTGCAATTGACATAGCACCAGTTGCAGCTACTATTGATCCCCAACTATCTCCAAGAGCTGCGATGCCCATAAGAGACGAACCAATAATAGCTACAAGTCCAATCATTATTGCCATAGCAGCTAGATCTTTTCCGGTCAAACCAGATGGCCATGATTTCTTTAGCACGTCCAGCATACCAATAAATACTGCAAGTACCATAGACATAGCTGTTCCGGCCATAAGAATGTTTATGTAATCATCTTTACCACCAACAGCCGCAATACCCATCAGTGAAGCACCAATAACGGCAATCATACCTATTGAAATTGCTAAACCAGCAAGTTTTGTCTTAGTCATCTTCTTAGGCCATGACCTATTGATGATTTGCATAGCATAAGCCATTGCCACTAGAACCATTGTCATACCATAGCTAGCAGTAAGAACTGATTTCCAGTCTTTGCCTAAAGCAGCAATGCCCATTATAGAAGCGCCAACGACAGTAACCATACCAATCATGATTGCCATTTCGCCAAGTCGTCTTTTTGAAAGATTCGATGGCCATGACTTATTAATTATAGCCATAGTGCCACCTACAGATAGCATAGCAACGCCAAGAGCTCCAGCAGCACCGATAACATTACCATATTCTTTGCCATACCTAGCCAATGCCAACAACGATAAAGCAACTGTAGCTACCATTAACGTCATTAATAACAGCTTCTTTTCATTAATTTTCTTAGCTTGATTACAAACTAGCCACATAGTAGTAGCTAAAGATAATAATGCCAAACCAAATAAACTTACGGCTTCCCACATAGCATCTTTATTTGGTATTAAGCTTAATAATGCTATAATAAGAGCCATTGATGCTATCATACCTATCATAGCCGCTATAGATTTTGGATTAGCTTTCTCACTAAATTGACTAACCGCTACAAGCATGGTAGCTAATACTGAAATTGCGGCTAAAGCACCTATTCCTTGTATTATAACCTCTATATCACTAACTTTACCTAGTAATACCAATACTAACGCCATAATAGCAAGCATAGCACCTATAGAAATTAAGGCCTTTGCGGCTCCACTAGCTTTAACAGCAGCTATCTGCATGACTCTTACCATAAGGATTATCATGCCAAATATTGCTATTATACCCATACAGGCCAAAGCATATGCTTCCGAACCATAATCATTATACGTTTTAGCTAATAGTCTAATAGCAAGCATTATTGCCATTATAGATACTGCCGAAGCAATTATAACTCCAGCCACACCCGTTGCTTTAGCACCAGTTACACCCATAGCAATCATAAGACCACCGATCATTCCTAATATAATTAGAACCGGTATAAACTGATTAAGATGAAGTAGTATTTCATCCATTGATACACCATACGCCATAATATCTATTAGGGCCAACTCGATAAGCCAAATAGATCCAACTATAGCTAATATACCAACCATAGAAGAGAAACTTGTCTTACTTGCTAATAATGCTATGCCACCAATAGTAATTAAGCATAAGCCTACTATGCCGAGCTTTTCTATAATACCGTCAAGTTGTAACTCTGATAACTTATTAAGTGATGCTACTAAAATATAAACCGAACCAGCTAAGAATAAGAGTGAGATTCCGCCCTTAGAAATAGATGGGGCATATTTAGATATAACTATAGCAACACCTGTTATCTCGGCTAGCAACAGTGTAAGGACGCCAAGGCCTATAAACATCGGCGTAGGGTCTAACACACTTAGTAAAGCTAACGATGCTGATAATATAAATACTGCGCCAGCCAAAGACAGCATTACTGCTGATAACTGTGTTAATAGTTTAATTAGGTTAGCGCTTTCAACGGCTGTTAATTTCTTTGTTAAAATAGTAAATGTTATAGCAAACGATGCTATTACGGTAAGAATAGCAGTCATAGCCCCAACACTATCCCAAAGCCTGTCTGCTGGAATCTTAGAAATTAAATAGAGTGACGCCGCCAAAGATAATAAAGCGATAGCAACAGCTCTAATAATTTTAGCTTTTCCATTTAATGGATCATAGATTCTCTTAGCAAGTGCCTTGAATGTTCCAGAAATACTATAGAACATCGTTTCCATAGATATAGCAACATTACTAAAAGTAAAGAAGAAGTAACTAAGTGAACCAAGCAAAGTCATTACAGATGCTGCAAAGCCAATTAATACTGTTTTAGCATAGTCAAAGTTAGTTACTTTATCGACTATGAATTTAGCAAAACCATTTAATTTATCTCTGACAACATCAAAATAGCCAGCTAAAGTTGATAGAATACCTATTGGGCCTTTTGACTTCAGCAAATCTCCAGAAATGAGCTTTGTTTTAGCCATATTAATTCTGAGCTGCGAATAAGCGTCGGTTACATTAGCTATAGGATCGGCTATAAGCTTAAATTTGTCATACACTTTGTCTAGCATGCTTTTTGTATCACTACTAAATTGCAGCATGTTCTCCAAAGCTGTATTAATATTACCGAGCATTCTATCCATAGTACTTGTATCGGCATTATCAGCTACTCCAAACAAATCGTCCAAAGCCATCATAGCTTTATCAATATATGTTAATAAGTCGCCTTTTAATGTATCAGAAAATTCACCCAACGCATCTGTAATTTCTTGAACTGCTGGTAATTTAGTAAATTTCTCAAAGAATAATCCCAGCCAGTCTGTTACTTTGGAAATTACATTACGAATTTTTGTAAGTATTCTGTTTAAATAGTCGCCTTTCTTAATGAATTCATTAAAATTAGTAACGGCTCTACCAACTTTATCGCCGAGCCATAAGAAAGCATCTATTATTACGGATAAGATAGGCGATAGCGTTGCTGATAGTACTGATGCAACGAATCCAAAAGCCTGTCTTATTAAATCTATCACAGAAAGTAGTCCTGAGAAAATTCCTTCTAATTTCTCAGCTCTTTCATCGTTAATTTCTATCGCAGATCCTAATTCTGCTACTATTTTGATAAAATTGCCAAAGTCTTTGGCTACATCTTTCCAAGAAAAGACCTTCTTAATTGATTTACCAAGAGCACCAACAACTTTCTTTACAGAACCAATGCCCTGTTTGATCATATTAAAGATTTCTACTATTTTCTGAAGGGCCACAAGACTCGGAGCATATGCCGTAGAGGTTTCTTCAACTTCTTCTTTGGTATCGGTGACAGCTTCTTTGGTTTCAGTAGCCGCCGATTTTACTGTGTTCTTATACTGTTCAACAGCGGCTGTAATATCGCCATTATTAGAAACGATAAGATTAACTAAATCCTGAACATTATCATAATTAATGCCTGCAGCTTCAAGCATCTGTTCACGAATAACGCCATTACCAAATGTACCTCGTTCCCAGATAGCTCTAGCAGCGTTCTCTTCTCTTTCTGTAAGTGATCTAAGGACTTTATCTGCTGTTTTTGCAGTCTGAACGATCTCGTCAAGTCCTAACGCCTTACGCATAGCATCGACATGTGCTGTGAAGGCATCTATCCAGCCAGAAAGTGTATTCATACCGTCGGCTATTGTCTCAATAAAGGTCTTAGCCTCTGGACTATAGCCAAAGAATTTAAGTATAGAAGCACCAAGTTTAGCAACAGATGAAACTAAGGTCTTAAAAGGTTCTTTAAGAGGCTCAATTTCTTTCTTTACTCGGTTAATAGCCAATCTAAGCTGATTGACCATCTCAATGAACTCTTTGTTCTCTATGATTCCACTATAAAATATCTCACCAATTCTGGATAAAGCGGCTCTAACGTTTGAAAGAGCACCCGTAAGAGTCTCATTAGCCCTTTGAGCCTGATCGCCAAAAGCCTCGTTCATGGCTTCTGAAAATTGTTGAAAACTAATTTGGCCCTTAGATGCCATGTCCCTGACTTCTTCTGTAGTAGTATGCATGCTATCGGCTAAAATACCAAGAACATTAAGACCCCTGGATGAGAACTGCATGATTTCATCACCTTGAAGTCTTCCTTTTGCTGCAACCTGGTTAAATACATAACCCATTTCTTCAAATGATGAGTTTGCCATAGCTGCTGAACCGGCGATAGCCCTAAGAGCTGTATCCATATCGGAACCTAATTCTACGCCAGAAGTAGCTAACTGTGAAGTAGTTGATACCGCTGCATCCAAACCATATGCTGTTCCATCAACCGCTTTCGAAGCCGAATCAAATGCTGACTTTACTCTTTCGGCTCCATCTTCATACTTAGCAAATAATCCTTCCAACTGGAATCTAGCGTCAGCAACCTTTTGTGCTCTTGCTTTACCTCCAGAAGTAATTTGACCGAATGTAACTTGTTCTATTCTTGAAGCAAAGTTCATAGCTTTATTGGTAAGATTAGAGATAACGTTCATACCAATAACGCCTAGAGTCGAGAATCTGTTAGATAAACTCATAACAGCACTCTCTATATTACCTAAAGAAAAACTATTGAAATGTTGCTGTAAGGTATTTAATCCTGTAACCTGTGTATTAAACTGAAGAGCCTGCTTGAGGTTATCCAAGCTGGTAATAGTTTCTTTAATGCCGGCTTCGAATTGTTTGTTGTCAAATTCCATCGAAACGACTTTGTTGTCGACAGTATTACTCATACTTTGTTAACCTCCTCCCAAACTTCTTCTGCTAATTTATCAAATATTGACTTCATTGCAGGGTTAATATAATCTACACCCTCAACCCAGTAGCCGGTTCCAGTTGCATGCCCATACTGTAGCATGAGAGCAACGTTAAACCATTCGTCAACCACGTTGTCATTAAGCCAAGTAATTTTTATCGTCTGTTTCTGTGGGTTCTTCTCAATCTCATACCTCCATGAAGCTGCGGTTAGTCCCGTATCTACCGGTGTAGCTTCTGATAAAGCTTCAACACCCTTTTGTGCAAACTTATGGAGGTATGTATCGATATCTAAATGCTCATTCCGGCGTAAGAATTTCTCTAATTTAGCAAAACTGCCAGAATGTCTAACTTCAATTACTCCCATTTTGAGTTAATCCTTAAGAGCTCCACTAGAATCGAACTTGCAAAGAGTTCCATCAATTAAACGGGACGTATTACTTATCATGTATCCATCTTCATCGAAGTAGTACCATTTTTTGTCAACTTGTGCCCATTCATTTTTAGCATACCATCCAGTTCCAACTCCTCCGAGCCACCAACCCTTTACGTCTAAGAACCACTTGTAGACATTGCCGTCCCAAGATCCATCTCCTCGAACGTAGTACATCTTCTTATTGGTGTCATAGTCCGAAGACTTAATATACTCTGAGTATGCCATGTTGCCTGAATCCCAGAAATAGTAATCTTTACCGTCTATAGTCTTCCATTGACCCTTTACCGGTTTGCCATTTTCATAGTATTTCCAACCGCCTTTAGATCCTTTAACCCATCCGGCTTTTACTGAATCAACAGGCGTATCAAATAGCTCTTTTTCTGCTTGTCTTCTTCTAACGAGCCCTGGTAATTCTGTTCCTCCGGCTTTAGTATAGAGTAGAATCTTTTCAGAAATAGTGGCTATACTCCTTCTTCCGTAATCGGTAAGCTGTCCTATAGAACCGATATTAAATGCAAATGATACCAACGCATCAAACTGATTCTGATTGAAGTGATACATTTCATTATACCTATTAACGTGGGTTACATAGGTTGCTAAATCTTCTCTAAGGAATTGATCGGCTTTTTCACGAGTAATAGACATTCCGCCATATACTCCTGAAGTATGTCCCCATCCAATAGTCCATATTCCTATAGGATCTCTATAAGCATTAAGGTATGGGCCGCCCTCAAACTCTTTAATAAGATTTATACCTTTTTCTGATACATTCATAAGCATCATCCTTTCGATTTGAGTCTAGCTCTCCTCTGGGCATTTAGGGCTCTGTTCTGTGCAAGTGTTTCCCCTCTGCCCATTTTCTTCTTATCAGGATTATTCTCTTCTCCTGCAATTTCAATTAAAGCCATTAATCTACTAAAGTTCCATTTTTCACATGTAAACGGTATGTTAAATGCTGTCATCCAGAAGTAGATTAATTCTGAAGTGACAAACTTCCCAGAATGTCTGGCCCTATGCCCATTCGAGTTAGGCTTAACGGTGGTAGCCGTCTGTGACTCTTTAATATAGTCCGTTATCTTACTAATATGCTCATTCGTTAAAGCTTTATACACGTTAGGGTCTACATTCTGGGTTATTGTCATACATCTTATATAATCTAGAGCTTCTTCATCAGACTTAGGAGTCTCAGACAAGTATGGTTTTTTCCACTTTGTCTCCCATTTTGAAATAGAAACGAGAGAATGTTCCAAAACCAATGTCTGCTCTTTCGTATAAAGAAACTCGTCGTTTTCTTCATCAAACAATTCCGATGCTGGAATAGTTATAGTCATTGGCATATTACTGTTCCTCTAATTTACTTACGTCAATGCCATATTCAGCTGCCTGATTCTTAAACTCAGAAGCAAGCTGAGCCATGTATTCTTTAGGCATAAGGCCCTGAATGAACTCTAGCTGTGCCTTCTCATTAGAAATAAGTTCTGTAAGCAGTTCTGAATAAGCTTCTGACTGTACAAATTCATCAAGTACCTGCTGATTCTTAATAAATCTCTTTCCGTCATCAGACTTAACACCATATGACTGTTTAATAAAGTTATCAAATACTGTAATGATCTCTGCCTGGTTATTTGTATCAAGAAGTCTCTTGAGATATGTCTGATAACCACCGTTCTTTGACAACTGCATTTTAATGAGCTCACCTTTATTCAAGTTAAAATAAAAAGGCTCTGTTCTTTCTTCTCCATTGTAATCTGTATAAGTAATTTTCTTTACATACATAAGTTTATTCTCCTTTTTTCTTTTTATTTAAAACAGCGGAAAGGCCACCTATTAGATAACCCCTCCGCCGACTCTAGCTTATAATAAGCAGAGATTAACCTTCTGATGGCTTTTCTGGTCTAGTAGGAACTGTACCCTCTTTAATACAAGCGATGATCTCTTCTGGCTTTGGAAGCCATGCAGCAACAGCTGATGTAGGATTCTCTCCTGTAGTAGCTGCTGTTCCATAAAGGATACTTTCAAGTGTTGCGAGGTTAGCAGCTGTTTCGACCTTGGTACTATCGATTGTAAGCACTGAAATTGGCTTATAATCCTTATAGTCATTACCACCGATAGCAATAGGTGTGGTTGTGAACTCATAAGAGAACTCAATAGCTTCTGGTGAGTCATTTACTGTTGAATAAGCTCTCTCTGAAGGTGAAGCAGAAGCATTGTAAACGATATGGAGCTTATAGCCCTTATTATCACCTTCTGTATCACTACCAATTCTTGTTCTATAGCAAAGTCCGAAAGGCTTTCTTGTCTGCTGTCCAACAATAACACCTGCTTCTGGCTGAGCTGATCCATCGCACTGCTCCCACTCATCTGGATAAGTATAGCAAGTGATAGTTCCACCGAAGTCCTCGGCACCTCTAAGAACCAGATACTTAATATTATCAGCATAGATGTTGTTAGGATCTCCTCCTGATGGTGATTCTGTTACACCAGTAAGTCCGTTCCAAGCAACTCCGTCATCATAATTTCCGTTTTTAAACTGTGGGAAAAGTACACCATGGTCCACACCTGTTTCATAAAGATGTTCTCCAGTTTTATCCCATTCAAGTAAAAATGACATAAGTTTGTCCTCCTTAATAAAATATTACGAATACTTCGTGATTTAAATTATTTGCTATATAGTGACGGTTATAAGTAATATTACTAAAATGATCTAGTAACTTCTCTTTCATGTCACTTATAGGATTTGGGTCTATATACATAAGCTGGTAACCCTGTACATAGTGATACGTCTTGTTATCTGCAAAACGTTGTACACCTCTATCTTCAGTATAACGAATACAAGGGTACTGCATCTTTTTGGAAATTGATCCTGGCGGCTGATAATATACATTGGTTGAACCGAGTATTTCTTCTAGTTCCGAATGTAGTAATACCCTCCGGTCTTCAATTCGTCCCATTGTACTCACCCCCTAAAGACAATATAATTTTAGGTGTCTTTATGTTGATAGATTTAACGGCCCACTTAGTACCGTGTCTAATTACATATCGTATAGCACCTATGTTCTCAAGTAAATAGGAGTTAGTAACAATCGTAATTTCTTCGCTAAGAGAAAGCTGGTCCATAACTTCTGCTGGCTGATCCCATCTTCTAAATTGGTTATTAATTTCACCTTTATAGAATTTTTCAACAACCTTAGGCATAGTTACGCCAGGCTTTATTTCTTCTTCTATCACAAAACCTACATAACCTGCGAATTTCTTCATGTTACTACCTCCTTTCTACCATTTTGAATGAATTAGCCTTCGTTAGATGGAGCTGCTACACCAATAGTAACAGTCATTGCTGACTTAGGTCTTACAAGTGCTCCAGAACGTCTTGTCTCGATCAGGTACTTGTACTGGTTGTAATCAATGTCAAAGTCATCGAAGATACCCTTAGCAGCTCTTGGATCATTACCAAGATTGTAGTCTTTCATGTTAACAATAACACCAACGAGGTCTCTACCATTAATCTGCTGTCCTTCCATTACTTCAACAGTAGTGATCTTGCTTACACGAAGTGCTGTTGCAAGCTCTGGTACTGTCTTGTAAAGTCTATGGCCAATACCATCCTTAAGAAGGAGCATCTCTGTAACCCAATCCTCGGTTGTGAAGAATGTAGGATTGCCTGATCCCTTGTAGTCCTTACGTCCTCTAAGTATTCCTTCGATAATAGCATCGGCTTTCTCAGCGCCAGTAGCATCTGCTGCAACGTCAACCTGTACCTGGATGTTAAACAGAGGAACATCCTTAGCAATAGGACGGATGCAGTCTTCTTTAACCTTATCTTCTGAAAGTGGATCTCTGCCATCACCGATAAGCATTGCTCTAGCAACTTCCTCGTCAAGCATTACTTCCATCTCAGCCTTAATCCATGGAACGATATCGAAATCTGTGATGTCCAGGATGTCATCTCTATCAAGCTTCTGTTTCTTGTAGATAGTGCAAGGTCCTGTAACACGCTTAAGAGTCGTGAATACTTCCTCTTTCTTAAGGCCGCCCTTCATATAACCTTTAGCCCTTGCATCATCTTCTGTAATGTCAGCATAAAGGGACTTAATTCTGCTGAATGGAGTCTTGCTAGCTCCGTTAATTACTTCATTTACCCATTCGGTATTTCTCTTAAGCCACTCTGGTGGAGTATTAAGGCTCTTGTACTCAGGCATCAGCATACTAGCGTCATTAAATCCATAAGTCTGTGTTCCTGTTGCTACTTCCATTCCTGTAGTATCGATTGAATGAGCCAGAACAGCTTCTTTAAGAGAACCCATTCTCTTAGCGTCAGCAAATACTTCTGCTATTTCTTCTTTTGTGAGGTACTCATCCTCATAGTTTGTGTCATTGTCAAAAGCGCTATGTTTCACGTTTTCGTCCTCCTCATCGTTATTTCCGGCCCCAGCATCTTCCAGAGCCTGTCCTATGATTGCATAAACAGCGGTCTTCTGTTCATCAGTGAGTGTCTCAAATACTTCACCTACTGTCTTATCGCCGCCTTTGTTTTCCGGTGCATCTGCCACTTTTTCGTCCTCCTTTTCATTTTTGTCAGAGTGCTCGATAGTCTCCTCTGATTTGAGTTCTTCAGTCTCATCATCGTCATCAGCCCAATCCAAGTCACCATGCTCAAACGAAAAGTCTTTTACATTTGGATAAATATAAGCTTCGTCATCAGCATACTCATAGCCATCTCCATGTGCCAGGAGTGGATAGTCTATGAGAGCTCCAGGATTAGCACCGGCTAGTACAAGACTAAGTTCTTTAATATCCCCGTGAAGTACTTCCCTATCTTTTCCATGCTTAAGTTTATTAGCATAGATAGAGAAAGCATCAAGATCACAATGGTCTATTAGTTCTCTTACTGTTTTTGCTTTTTCGGTATTATTAAGAGAGCAATATGCATATACTCCCTCAGGTCTATTTTCAAGAAAGGCATGTCCCAGAACTGACTCCGGATTATCGTGGTCATGATTCCAGACTAATGGCACCTTCTTATGATCATTACCGAGGAAAGCGTTTCTTCGAATTGTTCTACCGTCAGCGCACTTAATGTCGTTCTTGGTAGCCCATCCGCAAAAATCGTATTTCGCTGCCATTTTGAATGATTCCTTTCTAATAATTGTTTTCTTCTTCGAATGGATTACTTTCATCCATTGGCGGTTCTTCTTGAGTTTCATTTTTGTTCTGATTCAAGTTACTATTAATAAGCTGATCGGCCTTAGGATCATCAGATGGTCTGTAGCCGATAATTCCTCTAATCTCGTTAGATGAAAGAATCTCATTACGAGTAAACTTATCAGCAATGTCTGCGATATTGTTAACCGGAACAAGTTTAAATGAATCTCTAAAGAACATTATTGAATGATGCTGAGATCTAGCAGTTTTAGATAGGAACTTTCTCTTAAATTCATCCGTAATAGCAGAAAGAATTGGTTCGATTGTAGAGTTATAGTAATTTAGCATCTCTTGTTCGCTAGCAGTACCATTAAGAATAGCTTCGGAGATACCCAACTGGCTGTATAGCATACTCGTAAGGTACTCAATCTGCTTCATAAGATTGTTCTCGATTGGTCTGTTAAGCTGCGTGATATGCTCGGTGGCATCAGCGTAAGCTATACCATATTTGGAACCTGCTAACTGACGCTCTATATCAGCTCTACGTTCTTCTGCTTGTTTCTTTCTAGTTTCATTACGAATGGTGTAAGGTAACTGAATAATCAGATCCAGTTTTCCAGCACTAGACTGTTCATCAACAGCATCTAACAACACTAATTTATGTATAAGTCTTCTAAGAACCGAGTTCTGTTCGTTCATAACGGCATAGAATGGATTTTCAATGATCGCCGTATCGGATTTCTGACAAAGAATCTTCTCGTGTTTACCAGTATCCTCGTTATAGACATCCACTTTTACAGCTCTTGGATACCATTGAACAATCTTTCCTACTCTAAGTTCTAGAATGTTATACGAATCTGTTTGTTTAGGGTTTGTATCGGTTGCAACTGGTACAACGGCAACACATCCCTCATCAAACATAGAAATGACAAGATCTTGAAAAAATAGTCGTGATGTCTGATCTATATTAGCCTCAACCGTGAGACAATTATTAAGATCGTCATCTACAGTTTCCTTAAACTTGTCATTCTCATCAACCAATACATGCATAATTTTGCAGTTGGTTACATCTATCGATATTCTGTTGTAAATTGCCGTAATAATTGACCTATCATTGCCATAAGACATTGTCGTACGGTCTGGTCTATAATAACTACCGGCTAAATAAGTTTGAGAGCCTATTGTCGGATCTCTGCCCATAAACGCATTCCAGGCATTCCGGAGTTTTACTCTAAAATCTGCCATTTTGAATTAATCTCCTATCTTTTTAATTTAGCCAGTATCGACTGAACTTTACTTTTTCCTTTGTTAATATTTTCAGAGTGAACTTCTTTAAAAGACTTGCCGAATAACTTTAATTTAGAAGTGAATTTCTTAGCTTCTGCCTGTCGTTTTTCACTACGTTCTTTTATAGAAGTAGTTTCTTGCTTATAAGCTTCCGAACGTGCTTTAACTTTTTCTGCACGCTTTTGATCGGATAATCTATTCTGTTCTTGCCGTGCTAATTCTTTTTTATATTCGCCTTCGCTTTTTGATCTAGCAACATCTCTTTCAGAACGCTTCATATATTCTTTATACTTAAAGTCTTTTATGTATTTTTCGTACTCGGTTTTGTAACCATGATGATCAGCATACATCGTATATTGATGATCTTTTTCTTTTTGCTTCTTTTTCCACTCTTGGTATTGTTGTTCAGGTGCTTCCGAATCCCTTTGGTATTTTTTCCTGGCAGCTGTATATTGCTCTGCATTGTCATCATATAACTTACGACGTCTAGCAGCTTCTTCACTTGCATGAATAGATGCTTTCTTTTTATCTTCCGTTCTTTGCCCTAATTCAGCTTTTTTTCTTTCTGCATTTTTACGTGCTTCATAGCCCGTTGAATTAACAGCTGTACTATGATAAGAAAGAGTAGGCCTAAACGAATTCGGATCACGATTTATGTTCGTTCCATCGTGTGTATATGTTCCTTTACTAGGTGACAAATATCTCTGTTTACCTGCATATGTTAGGCTACCATCCGCATTTTGGAATCGTCTTACACCTCTTCTTTGGCCTTTAATACCATAATGGTAAAGTTCTTCACTAGTTAATCTTTTTACTTTCATAAGTAGCTCCTATTCAAACGCATCCGGATTTGCCTTGAACGAAACATAGGCATCCATCAATGCGGCTACATTATCTATTTTTGCATCATGCCTTTTCTTAAGAAGTTTCCTATTTCCATTAGTATCTTCAAGAGTAATACAGTTACCCATAGCGAACTGCATAATATCTTCATCAAATAGTAATGCTCGTTCTTCTGCTAAAATCTTTAATTCTCCAAGAGGTACAGATTCAGTTCGAGCTCCCTGCGGAACTTTAGTAATACCAAAAGGACCATTCTCCTGTTCCCAGCGTTCAATAAACTCTTTAGCAAAGTATGGATCGTATCCAATAGAACGAACGTCGTAATCCATGGCCATTATATGCTCATCGAGATCGTCATAGACTTTCATAAGATCTAAAACGGTATCGTCCATAATAACCAGGGAACCTTCTTTTATGAAATTGTCGTATTTGTTTCTCATTGAAGGTGGTAATTTGGATAGCGTTAAATCTGTAATATAACTACGGCATTTAACACCGAAACAGCCGTTATTTAACGGAAATAGAAACGTGAATGCACAGAAGTCATCGCCTTGAGAAAGGTCAGCGCCAACAGCACAAGGCTGAGATCTAAACGTTCTCTTACGTTTATGCTTCTGAATATCTTCGTAAGAAAAGAAATATGTATATCCCTCGAGAGGAATATTGAATCGTTTTGCTAAAATATCATTTCTAGCTGCCGGAGCTTTTTCAGCTCTTTCTACATCTAACTGGTATGTCTCATAGCTTACAGTCTCTCCTAGATTAGGATTGGCTTTAATCCACATATCCGGATCGGCTACTTCATTAATATCATCAAGCTTGTAATACCAGATAGAAACGTGAGGCTGATAGTATTCTCCTTTAAGAATCTCCATCAGCTCCATTTTAATATCATCGCCAGGTCCATTTCTTACTGTACCTTCTGAACTAGTGGCAACAATTAAGTAATCCTTATTCTTAGCTGCTCCCTGCTCTATCGCGCCTATAACATCCTCACGAATATCTCCAGATAACCACTCATCTATAGTAGCGATTTTACATTTCAATCCCTGAAGTTTATTGATCGTCATAGGACGAATTTCTAAATATGATCCAGTAATAAAGTTCTGAATACCTATTTTAGTAGATGCAAGTTTTTGACGATTAGCCTTAGAACCAGTGGTATTTTGCAAAGAGCCTTCTGTTAAGAATTTGAATACAGGCCCTCTTGCTCTTGTGATAGCAGTTCTAAATGGTGACATAACCTCTTCTGCTTGCTTCATAGTTGGGGCAGTTGTAATTTGGTGTGTTGTCTCATAGTCCATTATTAGCCAATAAGCTTGTATACAATAATCGTACATAGACTTGGCAGCACCACGCGGTATGATAAGATACTGTCTATTAATTAACCGCTTTTTCTCTTTGACCCACTTATACTTACCTCGTCTGCCATTAGATCCTGGAACAAATACTTGTTTTTCGACAAAGTAATACCATCCAAATATTTCTTCAGCCCAAAGCTTAAATGTAAAAAGGAGCTTCATATCATCGCCATTGGATAACGTAAGTTCTTCCTCACAGTACATGATAAAGCCATTTACAGCCTTATCGTCATAATAATATCTTGGATCTCGTATTAAGTCATCGATACGATTCATTTCCATAGAAATTGTTTCGCAGACTGGTATTTCACCACGCAGTACCCTCTCCCTAAATTGTCCATAATAAATGGGCACCGCAGTATTACTTAACATTTAGTCTCCTATTTCTCTTTCTTCAAATCTTCTAATATAGCATCTAAAACTACAAATCCACCGGCAATAGTTGCAGCTGGAATAGTAAACGCTGCTGCAGGACTAGATAATACCGAAGCAGCGGCCATAGCTCCTAATGACACATTGCTTGATGCTGCCACCGTAGGCATGGCCATTTTTGCTATTGCTATTATTGCAGCAGCTGTTGCACCCGCGTATAATGACTTTTCGGCATTCTCTTTAGTTAATTTTCTTTTATTGCTCCTGGGACGATACCGTTCGTTGCCTTCACGTGTATATGTACCATTAGCATATTGGTATCTACGTATACCATGCTTCTGACCTTTAATTCCTCTATGGCATAAGGTATCTGATGGTAAACGTTTAACATTGGAATAAATATCTGAATGCTTAAGGTTCTTCTTTCTTTTAAGTAATCCTTTGGCTTTGCTATAACCTTCGGAATATACTTCTTTGAAAGACTGGCCTAAACGCTTAGCCTTAGTCGATAGTTTCTTATTGTATGCTTTAGTCTGTTCAGCACGTTGTGCACTTTTTGCAGCTTCTCGCATATAGTATTTTCGTCGATCTACTTTAGCTTCTGCCTCTTCCATCTTTCCAGATTCTTTATCCCTTTGATTGTTTTCAGATAAATATCCCTTTTTCTTTCGTCTATGCTCAGGCTTTACGTTTCCTTCTTCGTCAGTCCATCCATACATAGCCATCGCCGGAGAAAGTTGATTATAGTCACCTTTAAATTCTTCGAAATTTGCATATGGAATATCTGACACTTCACCTGTTTTCATAGTAAGTGTACCATATGTATCTAGGGCCAACATATTACCATTTATCGTTTGTGCAGTCCATTCTTCAAGATAACTATATGCTGTATCAGCATCAGATTCTTCTTTCCATGTGTTGTACCTATTAATCAATGATTCGTCATCTATTCCCAAAGCGCTTTTCCATCGGTTATAAGTATTTTCATCTTTAAAGGTGAACGTATATTGATCGTAACCTTCCGCGTCTTTGACTGTTTTGTAACCTACTTGATTGTCTTTTAAATTCGGATCTACTTGAAAATCTATAGAACTACATTTAGATACCTGACCTACTTTCGCTTTACGGGCATAATTCATATAGTCTTCTGTAAAACGCGAATTACGGCCTATATACTTATCTTGTCTTCCGACCGGCGTTGTATTACCTAAGCCTTCACCACGTCTTTTAACACCTTTAGAATATCCAGTGGTATTTTTATTTTTCTTTCTTGGGTCAGAAGTACCTGAAGATCTAGTGCCTACAGGCTCATATTCCTTTGTTATTACACCCCATCTCTGGCCTTTTACTCCATAATGGCAAAGTTCGTTAGAAGGTAATCTTTTTACTTTCATAAGCGTTTACCTCCTATTTATATGTTCGGTCATATCTTTTTAATCGATCCTTCTGTAATGATAGCTCCCTTGATCCTCTAAATGTTGCCATCGTTGGCACCACTAGTACAGATCCGCCTGCTGTAGGCATAGTAGCTGCAAGTATGGCTGCACATGCTGCGGTGGTCATAAAGGATTTACCGTCTGCTACGGCTTTTACTTTTCTTTCATGTTTCATATCGTCGAAAGACATATTTTTTATAACTTGATACTCTTTTTCGCCATTGCTGATAGTATCATTAAGTCTTTTTATTCTCTTGTCATTTGATAATTTTTCTTTTAATTTATTTACCTTCTCAGTGTCACCTTTTTCTTTAGCTTTTGCTATTTTTGTCTCGTACCTTAATTCTGTTTTTCTTTTTGCATTATTGTAAAATCCTATTTTATTAGAAACTTTATCGCGTTCAACTTCTTGATATCTTTGAAGTTTTTGCCTTCCAAGAGCTGTAAGCGAACCGTCCTCATTCTGATAACGTCGAATGCCCCATCTCTGGCCTTTAATACCGTGATGTGCTAATTCATCATCTCTAAGTCGTTTGACATTACTATATATATCATCGCTATGCTTAAATGAACTTCCGCCAGTTAAATACTGTATGTCCTTAGAGTCATAGCCCTTTTTCTTGAGCCATTCTTTAAATTCGGATTGAACAAATGGCCCTGAATGTTCATCACCATATACTTCTCTAACTAGCTGAGCCTGTACTGCAGCTCTCTTGTTACCTTTAAGCCCTTTCTTAACTTCAGGTACTAAACCAGCTTCAACAAATGTTTTCGCTATGTTAACATCCTGTTTACTATCAAGTTTCTTTCTTCTAGCTTTATCAATAGCATCATTCACATTCTGTCCGCTATCGAAAGCACTTTTAGTCTTATCTTTTTTACTGTTATTCTGCTGCTTATTAGCCTCTTTATCGCTCATTCCGCCATTATTAACAGTACGCTGATTCTTAGCGATTTTGGCTTTGTATTCCCATTCTCTAGATTCTCTTTCTAATTTCTTAAAGTCGTCATCGCCTTTCTTAAGATCATTACGATCCTTTTGTACTTTCTCATAATCGTAATTAGCTCTTTCTAGTTCTGTCTTTCTCTTAAGATCTGCGATTTCTTTTTGATTCTTGCTCTTATTATCAGTGATAGCATTTGTAAGATTAGAAATTTCACTAACAAGTTCAAGCCTTGTCTTTTCATTTCGAAGCTTATCTATTTCGCTAGTCTTCTTTTCAATAATTCCAGCTCTCTGAAGTCCTTCATAAACTTTAATGCCTGCTTCAGCAGCATTTGATACATTGCCAACAACTTTAGCAACTGTAGAAACTTTATTAGAAATGTCCTCTAGTTTTGCTCTATTAGCAGCAGTTTTGTATTCGTTTAGAGATCTATTAAAATCAATTCTACTTAATGCCCTTGCATACTCTTCATCAGTAAGCTTATGCTTAATCTTATCGATTTCATTGGCATTACCAGAATTAATTATTCTTTCTCTTTCTTCCTTTTCGGCCTTCTTTTGTTCCTTAGCATCTCGAAGTTTCTTCATCTTCTTTTTGTCTCTACGGCGTTCGAAGAAACCCTTCTTTTTTTTAACTGCGCTCTTCTTTACAGCAGCACTAGTTGCAGGAGCAAGTGGGTATGGAGGACCATTACGTTCACCCCATTCCTGTCCTTTAATTCCGTGATGGTATAACTCAGTCGGAGGTATTCTCTTCACTTCCATCTTTGTCCTCCTCTTTATCGTCTTTACTACCATTTTGAATCTTTTCATTAGAAACCGCTAAAGCATTCTTAATAAACTTTGGAATAGGTACTCCTATCTTTTCAAGGTTCTCGCAAATGCTTATTAATTCCATAATAACCAGATAAACTGAAATACCTGTAAATACGACATTTGGCAAACAGAATCCAATAACGAACAACTCGCCAATAAGAATAACGGTTATCTCTCCCATCTTTTTGGCAAGTCCTTTGCGCAACTTTGCTGAATCTATTTCATTCTTTATCCACGCATTTATTAGTCCTGTTAAAATGTCTAGAGCCATTAACGCTATAGGAATCATTATAGCCCATAACTCATTTCTATAGTGAAGCTGAGTAACGATGCTTTGTATCTCGTCCATAGTAATTAGCCTCCTTCATGAAAACTATCGACTATAGAGCTCTTGTAATCTTTTAACATCGGTATACCAGTCCGTATAGCATTCAGTTATTTCGTCCATACACTCATCCATGTAATCCGGTGATTCTTTATAAACGGAAGTAACCTTGTTGTAGTAGTCTTGAGCCATAGTATAAAAGTTAGATGCATGCTTGAGTTCCTCAATGCTCATATCATAGAACATTTTGCCCCAATGTGGATCCATAGCTTTTATTTCTATAGCTCTAACGATGTATTCTTTAGAGCCCTCTAGTTCTTCTTTCAAATGATCTTTTAAGTATGTAAGGTTCATTTAATTTCTCTCCTCATAAGAACGTAAACTTAAAAGGCCCTTTAGACAGTTTTTATTATCTACCTAAAGAGCCTTTTGTCAGTTTAACCCTTTAGGTTGTTGAAGTAGTTTGAGTACCACTTCCAGCCCAAGCTACGAATCTTCCCATAGTATTAAGTATGGTCTGTGTCTGCTGTACGTTGTTAAGAGCTGCTTCCTGAGAAACTATCTTAGCCTGTGCATCAGATAATCTATCCTGGAGCATCTGTGTCTTAATTTCGCAACAGCACTGAGACATCTTAGCATCAAGATTCATTAGCTGCTGTGACAATACATTTGTCTGATTTGTGATCTGCAGTCCAAGGTTATTAAATCCCTGAATAGCATTAATCAGATTAGTATTGTTCTGTGCAACAAGTTCTGCAGTCTGTCCATTAACAACCTGTGCCAGATCAAATTTATTCTGGGCGAGCTGGTCGCTAAGTCCCTGCATCTGTAGTTGCTGTGTCTGCGCGTTCTGACTAGCGTTAAGATCGGCGTTAGTAACGAAGCCACTATTTCCATTTGCACCGAATCCTCCATTATTGAGAAACAGTAATGCAAATATCCAAAAGGCCATGCCGTCTCCTCCAAAGAAACCGTTATTACGGTCGTTTAAGAGTGCTACGTCAGAGTTAGAAAGTCCATCCATGATGTCGTCCTCCTGATGTAATTTATTTCTACAATCTGCGCATATTGTATTCAGTTTTAATTTGGTCTATTTAGACCGAGTGATTGAGAAAGGCCATTGAGTACTTCCTCAATTTGAATATCCGTCATTCCTCTTCTACGAGCCTCGGCATAAAACATTGACTTTGGATCAGTGTTCATAACTTGAGCTTGATCTAATATCTGCTTCACGCCAGAGTTATTCATGGCAACTCTTTCAAGAGCCTCTCCTGGTGTTACAGAGGTACTAAGTATTTTGTATGTTTCAGCCATCGGCTTTATTTGTTCCACTATTGTGTTTGGAATGATCGGCGTTGTTTCTGTTTGATAAGTTCTGAATAGACTGCTGGACATTACTAATCATCTCCTTAAGTTCGTTGAATTCTTCTTTAGTAGCATACCGTTTGTCGTAAACTGTCTCTATTGGTTCTTCTTTAAACCTAAATCTACGAATAGACTTATTGTTATTAGCATTTGTTTCGATAAAGTAAAATACATCATCATTATCCTCAAATGCTGCTAGTTTACTATTCGGTAATGTTTGTAATGCTCGAACATCGTCTACAGTTCTAACAGTTATTAAGTTGTTATTAGACATGCCTCCATATGGAAACTGCATCATTTCTATTCTCCTTCGTCAGCCATTATGTAAAGTCTCCAGTACTGTTCATCAGCCCTTTTGCTTAGAGCATCACAGGTAAAGGAATTCTCAGGCGGAGAAAACATTAACTTGGTTTTGTAATACATATAGGTCTTTACGAGCGATAACTGATTAATACTTGTAACAAAGTCACTCCACTTTTCAGTGTTGCCATTAATCTCAAATCCTGTTTTCGGACCAACGCCACCCTGAACTAATTCACTAAAGGCAGCATTAATGTCAGCTATTAACTCTGTATCAAAACTATCTTCCTCTTTGTCTCCAAGGATCATGTCTTTGATTGTTTCAAGAATGCTGTCATCTAAATTAGCCATGATGTCTCCTTTACTTTATGTCTTCAAGATACTTCGACATAACAAAACCTTTATCGATCTCAGTCCAGCCGTTCTCTTCTTTAATTACAGTAACGATTACTCCATTACCAAGAGTTGTAACAATGTTGTCGGCAACTTCTGGTGTTTTTCTGACATTAAGTCTTGAAGAAGTCTTTGTTCTCTTCTGAATTTTCTTAGGTTTCTTCGGAACGACTACTTTTTCTTCCTTAGCCTCTGGTTCTGCTACTTCTGTAGTAACGGGTTTCTTGAAATCTTTGTTGTATCTATGTTTCTTCTCTATCATCTTTACATCCTTTCCACGGACATGTGTCATTGGGCCTTCTTTCAACCACAAAATATCGTTTTAGAATCTCATCATTACCATAATGGATAGCGTTGTGCATATCATGGCTAACACAGATCAAGTAATCTGGATTCGTAACGTAGTCCGTTAGTTCTATTAGATCTTTTTCCTTAATGGGGTTCATATGGTGGATCAATATCCGTCCTCTTATAGGGAACTCATCTAATCCAAGTTCACATCCATTGTCCCGTATAAGGATTTCGTCTCGAAGTTTTCGCCATTCATATGAATTGTAAAACTTCTGATTCAAATATCTGTCAAAGCCAAACGTTTCTATACCAACCTTACCGTTTAATGACAAATACCGGAACCTTTCTTCTAACGTATGGAAGTTTTTTAATTCGGAGTAAGTTCTAATCATAGTCATCGTCCTCACCTTGACCTGAATATCTCTTAAGAGCTTCAATAGCTTTCAAGTATGTCTCCTCTATACGTTCTCCTTGTCGTATAGACTCGGCTTTAGCTTTTGCAAGCTCAACGTCGGCTTCAAGTTTCTGTTTTTCAAGCTGAGCTTTTGTAGAACTATGTCGTATGAACTGTATCAATAAAGAATCACTAGCTTTACCTTCACGAATTCTACGTTCTGCTTCTGCTAATGACAAATTTATAAGTTCATCTTCTCTATCTTCCAAAGTAATGGCTGGAGGTCTTTTAGTTTGGCTGGTAGTTGCTCTATCCTTCGCCATAAAATGTCCTCTCTTTTATTAATTTGCTTTAATTCTATTAGTAAAGTGTTAGTAGGGAGCAGATTGTGTAAGGGGTCACACTTACTTTAACCATAGTTTATAGATTTATTATTACATTATTGGAGACTACAAAATGGACTACTAACACTTTAGTAATAGAATTAAAGACTTTTACTATAGTTTTTGGTAGATCAATATCCGTCATAAACAAAACCCAATTCTAAAAAGTTCCCCCGGGGAAAAAATCAAG
>Ga0247611_10000749_pt1 | contig 63336 bp, 48 predicted proteins | sample 177DNAGHGhighgp2_FD_192422 | JGI IMG/M metagenome (GOLD analysis project Ga0247611, IMG submission 192422) | Sheep rumen microbial communities from Palmerston North, Manawatu-Wanganui, New Zealand - 1770 DNA GHGhigh gp2 | ecosystem: Host-associated > Mammals > Digestive system > Stomach > Rumen... | reverse complement strand
CCCTCGTCCGCAACGTCGGAACCAGCATGACGATCAACTCGCTCTGCTTCGAGCTCGAGGAGGGCGCCGCTCCGGCTCCGACTCCGGTCGCTCCGGTAGTGACCGTGGACGTTCCTTCCCAGACCGTCATCGCAGGTGCTGCCATCACGCCGGTAGTCTTCACCTCTGATTCCGTAGCCACGTTCTCCGTGACCGGCATCGAAGGTACAGGGCTCACCTATGACGTGGCTGCCGACGGCAAGAGCGTGACCGTCTCCGGTGCGCCGACTGCCGAAGGGGCGATCAATATCTCCGTCACCGCTACGGCGCATGAACTCACGTCCGCTGCTGCGACATCTGACATTACGGTAAACAAGGCTCCGGTCGCTCCGGTAGTGACCGTGGACGTTCCTTCCCAGACCGTCATCGCAGGTGCTGCCATCACGCCGGTAGTCTTTACCTCTGATTCCGTAGCAACCTTCGCCGTGACCGGCATCGACGGCTCTGGACTTACCTATGTCGTGGCTACCGATGGCAAGAGCGTGACCGTCTCCGGTGCGCCAACTGCCGCAGGAACGATCAATATCTCCGTCACCGCTACGGCACACGAACTCACGTCCGCTGCTGCTACGGCTTCTGTCATTGTCGAGACACCGACTCCGGTGGAGGAAACGGAAGGCAGCCAGATTGTCTGGACGTATGAGAACAATATCGTTTCCATCTCCGGCATCGAGGCTTCTTCCATGAAGGTAATCTCCTTCTCAGGCAATGAGATTGTCGCTGCCAAGGGCAACGCCATCGATGTGACAGTGGCTCCGCAACAGTTCATCGTTGTCGCCGTTGACTCGAAGGGCAAGACCGTCTCCAAGAAACTCTCGAAATAAAGAGAGTAGAGAATAAACATTGAAAAAAGGGATGATAAGTTTTTTGTCATCCCTTTTTTCTTTTCCCGTCTCTTTCATTCACTCACTTCCGATGTCCGTCTGAAAAGACAGAATGCATAATAAAAAAGGGGATTATCATGAGAATTTTAAGGAACGGAATTGACAATACAGAAAAAGTGTCTATATTTGCCCTGCAAAATTCTTTTTTTTCATGTTGTAAAGGGGAAAGTGGCCGCCCAAGCGAGGGAAAGGCCGCTTTCTTTTTTAACACGGTTCAACGCATATTACAAACTCCCTCACAGAGGTCTTATGAATACCAAAAAAGAAGGACTCTACATCTCTCCTAAGTTTTTTTAATGTATCTTAGCGACACCTTTTTTTTGAGGTATGGAACATTACGTTCTTTGGGGCATTCTGTGAATCCCCTGACTCTCCACAAAAGCAAAAAAGATCAAATGGAAGATTTTAAGGAAGACATACGTAATGCCGTAAATACAATGCGCAAGGGAGGCATCATTCTCTATCCCACCGATACGATATGGGGATTAGGTTGTGATGCCACCATGGAAGAAGCCGTTCAGCGCGTCTTCCAGATCAAGAAACGCGAAGAAAGCAAGTCCATGCTCTGCCTGGTCGATGCACCGGGACGACTCGGTAATTACGTGGACATTCCCGATATGACATGGGATCTGCTGGATGCCGCATCACGACCGATGACCATCATCTATCCGAATGCACGCAACATCGCACCTTCTCTCATCGCCGAAGACGGCTCCGCAGGCTTTCGCCTATGTAACGACCCCTTCTGCGTCCGCCTGTGCCAGACATTACGCCATCCTATTGTCTCTACCTCTGCCAACATCTCCGGACAGGAAGCTGCCCGGTTCTTTGCCGAGATTGACGAGGAGATCAAGAATAGTGTTGACTACATCGTTAGGTACAGACAGAAAGACCGAACTCCGGCAAAAGCCTCATCGATTATCAAGTTAGGCATCAACAACGAGATTCAGATTATTCGTAAGTAGTGTGTGAGATGAGAACGAACAATCCGATAGCAAAACCCATCACTCTGAAGGACGAACGACGACAGACACTGAAATATGTCATCGCTGACTGTTGCGCCTCTGCTTTGGCTTGGATGGCATTTCTGTTCTATCCGACTTTGTTCTACTCCACCGACCTGATGGGACAGCTAACCCTCTTTCTGCCTCTCTATTGCGCAGGATGGGGATTCCTGCATTACATGTCAGGCTTCTACAACAAAGCCTTTCTCAAATCACGACTCTCAGAGTGGCTGACAACACTTACCGTGACCGCCATCGGAGGCATTATCCTCTTCTTCCTCTTTTTTCTACAGATCGCATACCAGAACTTCAACTATTTCCATGGTTTCTACCATTCCATCGTATTTCTCATCTTTGTCCAAGGCTTGCTGACCTATATCGGACGTTTCTTCATCACCCAACGCGCCACCTCTCGCATCCATTCCCGCAAGCTGGGATTCAACACCCTCTTCATCGGAACGGGCAACAATGCGAAACGATTGTACCAGGAACTGAACCGGAAAACCTATTCTCTGGGTTACAATATCTGCGGATTCATCTACGTGGGAGGAAAGAAAGCGGTCCCCCGCACCATGATTCTCGGAGAATTGGACGACCTGGACTTCTACCTGCAGGATTTGGGCATTCGCAATGTCATCATTGCTCCCGATGGACAAAATACGGAAGGGATCTACCGACTGTTGACCAAGCTGTTTCATCACAATGTCAATATCCTTCTTCGACCTGAGCTATATGAGATTCTCATCGGGGGTGTTCATACCGATACGATCTATTCCACTCCACTGCTGTCCGTGACACAAGGCAACATGCCACAATGGCAACAGAATACAAAACGCATCTTCGATATCCTGGTCTCAGTCATCGCCCTGATCCTCTCCTCCCCTTTGATGCTGCTGACCGCCCTGCTTGTCAAACATTCTTCTCCTGGACCCATATTCTACAAACAACTTCGGAACGGCTACCACGGACATCCCTTCGTCCTCTATAAGTTCCGCTCCATGATCTGGGACGACAGTCCGGAAAGCGGACGTGAACTGGCAGTGGATAATGACCCTCGCATCACCCCCTGGGGACATACCATACGTAAGTATCGAATCGACGAACTACCACAGTTCTGGAATGTCTTGAAAGGGGAAATGTCCATCGTCGGCCCCCGCCCCGAACAGGATTTCTTTGCCAGACAACTGCAGAAGCTGTCTCCTCACTATGCATTGCTCTACAAGGTCAAACCGGGACTCACGTCCTGGGGAATGGTCAAGTTCGGCTATGCCAATACCATCCAGCAAATGCTTAAAAGGGCGGAGTTCGATTACCTCTATCTGGAAAACAGGTCGCTGACCATTGATTTCAAGATTATCATCTATACCATTCGTACCATTCTCACTGGGAAAGGAATCTGACTATGGCATCCACGCACGAACGCATCATATCATGGAGCGAAAAGAAGGTCGGGAAAAGCAAGACAACCGCTTTTCTGGCTTTCCTCATCGGTCTGATCACCGCAGCAGCAGCCATTCTGCTGAAAAACATCATCTTCCAACTGAAGGTATTCCTGACTGACAACATCGCCACGACAGGACTCTCATACCTCTACCTCGTTTACCCCGCCATCGGTATTGTCATCGCGTCTCTCTTCGTCCATTTCATCGTCAAGGACGATATCTCACATGGTATCACCAAAGTACTCTTTGCGTTGTCACAACGGAAGGCACGTATCAAACTCCACAATATGTGGTCCTCTCTGGTCGCCTCATCCATGACCATTGGATTCGGTGGTTCCGTCGGTGCCGAAGCACCTATCGTGCTGACTGGGTCTGCCATCGGCTCAGGACTTGGACAGTATTTCCGAATGGACCGAAAAACGCTGATGCTGCTCGTCGGATGCGGAGCCTCCGGAGCCATCGGCGGCATCTTCAACGCCCCTATCGCCGGAGTCGTTTTCACGTTGGAGGTCCTCATGCTTGACCTCACCTCCACGTCCGTCCTCCCTCTGCTCATTTCCTCTGTTACCGCCACTTCAGTCTCCTACTTCTTCATGGGGAAGGCAACCCTGTTCCGATTTGAGCACTTCGAGCCTTTCCTGCTTTCTCACATTCCGCTCCTGATAATTCTCGGACTGGTCTGCGGATTCGTCTCTCTCTATTTTGTGCGTGGGATAGGCATCTGCGAGCGGTTCTTCAGCTCTGTCAAGAACCCCTATATTCGTCTGGCAATTGGTGGTGTGACCCTTTCCGTCCTCATCTTTTTCCTCCCCTCTCTCTATGGCGAAGGCTACGAGACGATCGAGATCCTGCTTAACTCTGACACGCCGGCTTCCATCATGGACGGATCCGTCTTTTTCGACCACTACGAGAATGCAAGTTCTCTTAAGCCTATCTGGATTCTCTTCCTCTATGTGCTCCTGACTATGGTTCTCAAGATTGTAGCCACTGCCGCGACAAACGGCGCCGGTGGTACGGGTGGTACCTTCGCTCCTTCCCTCTTCGTCGGATGCCTGACCGGATGGTTGGTCGCCACCTTACTCAACCAGATGGGGATTCCCGTCGCACAAAGCAATTTTGCTTTTGCCGGCATGGCAGGCGTAATGGCAGCCGTCATGCACGCACCGCTGACCGGCATCTTCCTCATTGCCGAAATCACCGGTGGATATCACCTGTTCATGACGCTCATGATCACGTCCGTCGTCGCCTATGCCACGATCTCCATTTTTGAGAAATACGGACTCTACGCCCGTCGTCTCGCACAGAAAGGTGAACTGATCACCCATCACAAAGATAAAGCCGTACTCACTATCATGTCCATGAAGAACGTGCTGGAAACGGACCTCCTGTGCCTCTCTCCCGACATGACCCTCGGAGAATTTACACAGGTATTAACTAAGTCGAAACGCAATATCTTCCCGGTCATTGACGAGCATTTCAAGTACGTCGGCTCCGTCCAGATTGACGAGATCCGGAACATCATCTTCCGCCGCGATCTGTATTCGCGCTTTCGGGTGCGCCGTTTCATGACCGTACCGCCAGCCGTGCTGCGCATCGATATGCCGATGGATCAGGCAATGGAACTTTTCGACCGTACCAAGGCTTGGAACCTTCCGGTCATTGATGCCGACGGACGATACCTGGGATACGCCTCTCGCTCGGTCATCTTCAATAACTATCGCACCGTGCTGAAGAAATATTCCGATGACTGACCCCTCCTCTCATGGACACTCCATTTATTGACATACACACTCATACTGCGGCTTCTACCCCCGACGTCCTGCAGATCAGGTGTCTCCCTTTCCATGCCGACATACCCTCCGAAGGACTTTTCTCCACGGCTATTCATCCATGGGATTTTTCACAAACCGAATTTTCCTTTGAGCAGTCGTTCCGCAAGGTCGAGCAGAATACATCACACCCCAATGTCGTTGCCGTCGGCGAAACAGGCATTGACCGACTGCGCTCCGACACGCTGCCACAGCAAGAGGACTCCCTGAACCGCCACATACTCCTTTCTGAGAAAATACACAAACCTCTTATTCTTCACGCCGTCCATGCTTCCGACAACATCCTGGCACATTACAGGGCTGACCGCCCCTCTCAACCCTGGATTCTGCATGGATTCAACGGCAACGGCCAGGAGGTCGCCCAACTCACCCGCCATGGACTCTACCTCTCCATCGGATCCGCCGTGCTGAAGGACGAAAGCCGCATTGCTCGTTCTTTATCCCACATCCCCTTGGAACTCCTCTTCCTGGAAACCGACACCTCCTATGTTTCCATCAAGGAAATCTACCGTTGCGTTGCCCTGCGGAGACAGATCCCTCTCTCCGTTCTTCAAGAACAAATCCACACTAACTTCAACCGTTGTTTCACACTCTAAGACAGATTGTACCTCATGAATTCCGATTGGCAAGAACGAACACGTCTGCTCCTTGGCGAAGAAGGATTCCTTAAGTTGTCCAATAGCCATGTCCTCGTCGTGGGACTGGGCGGAGTCGGCGGATACGTTGCCGAGCAACTGGTACGTGCCGGCATAGGCGAACTCACCATCGTGGACGGCGACACGGTTTCGCCAAGTAATATGAACCGACAGCTGATTGCCCTGCACAGCACCCAGGGACGCTCGAAAGCAGAAGTAATGGCAGAGCGCATCCGCGACATCAACCCTGACATCCGCCTGCATGTCCGAAACGATTTCCTGCGGGACCAGGCCATCATCGACCTGATGAACCAACCCTTCGACTATGTCGTGGATGCCATAGACACCCTTTCTCCGAAAGTTTTTCTCCTCTACTATGCCGTTCAGAACCACCAGCACATCGTCAGCTGCATGGGGACGGGCGGCAAGTTCCACCCCGAGAGGATTGAGATCTGCGACATCGCTCAGTCTCATCACTGCCATCTGGCATTTCATATTCGCAAGAAGTTACATAAACTGGGTGTCACAACCGGTATTACGACCGTCTTCTCTGCCGAACCTGTCAACAGATCAGCCATCATTGAAGAAGACTCTCAGAACAAAGCCTCCAACGTCGGTTCCATCTCCTACATGCCTGCTGCCTTCGGCTGCTTCTGCGCCTCCGCCGTCATCAACGGTCTGCTGAAAAACGAATAGCCAAACACTCCCCACCCACCCAAACGCATAGCCCAAAATGTCTTGTAAAACAAGACAAACACAAGTCCCTTCGGGACGTCAGAATACAGGCAGGGATGTCGGAGCAAGCCGAGCGCAGAGTTATGCATGCATAATCTCTGCCGAGGCGCCGCCCGATTCCTTGCGAAGCAAAATGTAGCCCGAAGGGCGGAGTCCCTGTATAGAACGGCAGTTCTAAAATAGTCCCGTAGGGACGACAGAATACAGGCAGGGATGCAGCGAAGCGGAGTCCCTGTAAAAAACGTATTATTCCGCTCAGAACTCCGTAGGAGCGTCACCTCTCCGTCCGCCCAAAATGTCTTGTAAAACAAGACAAACACAAGTCCCTTCGGGACGTCAGAACACAGGCAGGGGTGCAACCCCTGCGAAACAACATTCTGCCTCTTTGAACTCCGTAGGAGCGTCACTCATTCCGTCGTCCAATTTTGGAGCAAACCGAGAGGAGAACAAATTTATTTGTTATCCCGAGGTGCCGCCCAAAATGTCTTGTAAAACAAGACAAACGCAAACTCTACAGGACAAAAAAAACAGACAGCCATGAATGACATGAACCGTCTGCCTTTTTATACTATTCTTCCGAATAACAGTGTCGCCCCTTATTACTTATAACACTTCCAGATGGCATCCAACTTGGCCTTCGGCAATCTCTTTGTAAACAGGCTCACCAACAGTACGACCGGAAATCCTCCGACCATTGCCAATGCTCCGCAGTCAATAGGGTTGATAGGGTTACCCAGTAGCATATTCAACATCGTAAAGCCCACTCCCCATACGAAACAAGCCCACACGGCATAAGGGGTAACCCCCTTCCAATAGAGACCCAAAAGGAACGGTGCAAGGAATGCTCCTGCCAAGGCTCCCCAGCTGATACCCATGAGTTGTGCGATAAAGGTCGGTGGGTTAAGAGCGATGAGAACGGAGATTACAATGAAGAAGAGAATCAACATCCTCATCACGACCACCTTCCTGCGCTCCTTCTTCTCTGCCACCTCATCGTCAATCTCACCTCCCTTCACCTCGTCAGCATCGGCACGCTTGTCACGATAGATAATATCAAGGGTCATGGTCGATGACGAGGTCAGCACCAGGGAGGCCAGCGTGGACATGGATGCCGAAAGGACCAGCACCAGGACCAGTCCGATAAGAAAATCGGAACTGACTGCCGTGTCCAGCATCGTAGGGATGATATCGTCGAATTTATAGTTGTTGCGCATCTCGTTCCATGCCGGCTCGCCAAAGAGTCTTCCGAATCCGCCGAGGAAGTAGCATCCTCCTGCCACAATCAGGGCAAACACGGTCGAGATGACCGTACCGCGTTTGATGGCACTCTCGTCGGTGATGGAATAGAACTTGCCGACCATCTGCGGAAGTCCCCATGTGCCGACCGACGTCAGCACGACGACGCCAAGCAGACTCAAGGCATTAGGTCCGAATAGCGAAGCGAAGTCGCCAGGCTGGAAATAACGGTAAAGCGGACTCTCCAAATCATGAGCGGTAGGCTGCGCCTCCTGCATCCTGTGGAAAGCCTCTGTCAAGCCTCCCTGACTGTTGAGTACAACGGCAATGACGGTCACGATGCCTCCCAGCATGACGAGGCCCTGAATGAAGTCGTTGATAGCCGTCGCCTTATAGCCGCCGAGTATCACATAGACGGCGGTAAGCAGGGCCATGATTATGATGCAGTACTCGTACGGGATATGGAATCCCATGTCGAAAAGTTTGGAGATACCGCTGTAGACCCCTGCTGTATAGGGGATAAGGAATACGAATGCGATGACAGATGCCGCAATGCGCAGTCCCTGATTTCCGTATCGCGTTCCGAAGAAGTCCGGCATGGTGCGCGACTTGATATGCTGTGTCATGAGCTTGGTCCGTCGGCCCAGCACGATCCATGCCAGCAACGAGCCGATGATGGCATTGCCAATACCGATCCACGAACTGGAGAGACCGTACTTCCAGCCGAACTGCCCAGCGTAGCCGACAAAGACCACCGCCGAGAAATAACTGGTTCCGAAAGCGAAAGCCGAAAGCCACGGGCCGACATTCCGCCCTCCCAGAACGAATCCGTCCACGTTCTTGGCCTGCTTCCGGGAGTACACCCCCACCCATACGGTCACGATGAGAAATACAACAGTAAGGAGAATCTTGATTACCATCTTCTGTTTCTTTTATGTTTTAGTTAACCCTGATCTGCATCTGACACAGAATGCCGTGGTTCGCCCCGTGCCGGAACACTCCGTCCTGCACGTATGCGTTCTTATATACATACTGCACCTGGAAACGGCATTTCTCATAGAACCAGTACTGGAATCCGGCAATAGCCTTGTGCTGTTCCATCCCCAGATCCGTATTGAAATTGAAGTAGTCATAGGAACCGACCAGATCACACTTCGTCTGTCCCAATGGGATATTGCAGGTGATGTACGTTCCTCGGCTCGTGGCATCGCCGTCTTTCCCTTCCAGGTATTCACCGTGTGCATTGAACCGCTTCGACTTGAAGTCGAAACCGGCAGTCCACCTGTCACGTCGGTAGTTCTGACCGATGGCTATGTCCGGGTTATAGAGAGACGTATTGACGGCATGTCCCCTGCCCAGCTGTCCCGTAGCTACGATGTTGAGACCCTTCATGGGGCGGACCTCCAAGCGTCCGATAAAGTCCTTTTCGGGATTCCCATCCTTCTTGTTGATGCCCTGTCCGTTCATCACCTCCAGTTCATAATAGAGTTTCCCGTTAGGCGTCTCTCCGAAAAATGCCAGTCCGAGGTCTCGGCCATACTGCACGCCCAGCAGGGGGTCGCTTCCACATCCGGTCAGATAGGTGACTCCCTCTGAATAGACATCGATCGCCTCCATTGAGGTTGGGGACAATTTATTCTCATAGGAAAGGCCGTTCTTGAACTGTCCGAAGCGTACCGTCAGCCATTTTTTGTTCGTAAGGCGGTAATCAGTATAGTACTCCTGCACCACACTGGAGAAGTCGTGCATGAAGAGGAAGTACCAGCGGTCGGTGATGTTTCCGTCAACCCAGAACAGCACCCGCTTCATGTCAAACGTGTTCATGTCCTTACCTCCGCTATGGTTGTAGGTAAACCCTCCCTGTGCATATCCGTGCACCTTCAGACGAGTCAGAAGGTCCTTTGAGAAAGCTTGTAAATCCGCAGGAACCGATGCTGGAGACGGCTCTGATGACTCCGTGCTGACTATGCTTGTCACTAACCCTTTCCCATTCTCTGCGGTCGTCTGTGAGGTGACATTCGCCAACGACAACAGGCAGGCAATCCACAGACAGACACTCTTTTTACCGTATTTCATTTTTGCTGATATCCTTTTTAATGAAAAACGGTGCAAATGTAAAACTATTTTTAGGAATAAGAAACAAAGTGTCTGCAGATATGCCACACGGGATCAATTCTGCGACGCCCACTCTGTCTCAAAGATTACGCCCCTCTTTCTTTCATACCGTTTTTTTCTGTATTTTTATGGTCTTGGATTTTGAGTACCGACAGACTCATGCGACAAAGGCGAAAAATACTGTTCACAACGGTCTGGTATCCGGATCGATACGACAACATGATGGGATTGTTCGTGCGAAAGCACGCTGCCGCCGTGGCGAGAGACAACGATGTCAGCGTTGTCTATACGCGTCCGGATGTCAGCGTTCCCCTCTTTTCCCCTCTCCATCTGGAGACCAACGAATACGAAGGAGTCCATGAGTATCTGCTCTATTACCATGCGTCCACCCTCCCGGTACTGCGCAAGGCGATCAACCTCATGTTTTTCCTCGCTGCCGTATTCTGCCTGTTGCGTACCGCATTCAGGAAGGAAGGACGTCCGGACATCATTCACGTCAACGTACTGACACGCTGGGGAGTGATTGCCTTTCTGACCAAAAAAATCCTCCACATCCCCTACGTCATCACCGAACACTGGACACGCTACCTGTCCACGCCCATTGAATACCGAGGGGTGCTGCGTCGATTCACGACCGAATTGGTTGCCCGACATGCCAGTAAGGTAATGCCCGTTTCGTCCGTATTGGAAAGAGCTATGCGTTCATGCGGCATTCAAGCCCGCTATGAGGTGGTAGAGAATGTAATCGACGATTTCTTCTTCTCTGTCCCTGCCCCCGTGACGAATGACAGGAAGACCATCCTGCACGTCTCCAGTTTCTTTGACAAGGCGAAGAACGTAAGCGGCATCCTTGAGGCTATCCGCCGCTTGAGGAAGAAGCGCGAGGACTTCCGGCTGGTCCTGATTGGGACTGGATTCGACTATCAGACCATCCGAGCCCGTGCGGAGGAACTGCGACTCATGGATCTCCTTGACTTCAAGGGCGAACAGACACCTCTCCAGGTCAAGGAATACATGGACCGCAGCGACTTCTTCCTGCTCTTCTCCAACTACGAGACAGCGGCGATTGTCCTGCAAGAAACGATGGCGTGCGGCAAACCCTGGGTTTCAAGTCGCGTCGGCATTGCGGAAGAAGACGAAGAACACCTCAACGGAGTGACTGTCGAACCGGGCGATGTAGATGCCCTGACGGAGAAGATAGACTGGATGTTGGACCACCACCAGGACTTCCCTCCGGAACAACTGCGTAGTCGCGCTCGGAAATACTCCTACGATGCCATAGCCCGCAAATTCAATAACATCTATGATGAAGCACTGGGAACAAACTGAAAAGGAAGAGACCAGCTCAAGCAATGACAAAAGAGAATAATGACATACAGCCACAGGCTGAACCATAGTTCGTTGTTAATTATAGAATAGCGTCCCAAGTCAAGAACAATTGGCAGAGCGTGTGCGCCCTTTTGTAAAAGGAGTTACAGGAGACCAAACGTTTGATGAACAAGGTGGGTGATGCAGAAAACTCACAAAGTTGAAAGAATGTTTTTAACATTGAGAAAATAAACATGAGGTCGAACCAAAAACAATAATATGCCAAATAGATGTCTATACATAGCGACGGTTAAGGAGTTCCTTGAGCAGGAACGCTTATCCGTTTTAGGAACTCTCCATAACAATTATCATGGTGAGGCTTTGACTACCACCGATGAGGCTTGGATGGGCGAGATAGACATCTTACAGCGAGTGCTCCGGCCATGGAAGATGGAGAATGCTCAGATTATTTTTGAGTATGATATTCCAAGATTGGGCAAGCGTATAGATGTGGTCTTGTTGCTGCGCGGCCTCATCTTCTGTCTAGAGTTTAAAGTGGGGCAAAAAGATGCGCTGCAGGCAGATGTGGAGCAAGTTATGGATTATGCTCTTGACCTAAAGAATTTTCATCGCTTTAGCCATGATAGAGTGATAGTGCCTATTTTGGTGCCGACACAGCATCCAACGGCAACAACGGAGTTTAAACCTTCTGTTTATGAAGACCAGATATATAACCCCTTGATTACTGGTGAAGAGCGACTGCAAGAGGTGATAACCAGCATCTTAAATCATGCAAAAGCCGTTGATGAAGGAGTGATAGATAATTGGACTATCAGTCCCTATACACCAACACCAACCATCATCGAAGCTGCTCGTGCACTTTATGAGAACCATTCAGTAGAAGACATTACTCGTCACGAGGCAGATAAGGTCTCTACAGACCGAACGATCAATTATATCCTTCAGATTATTGAACGGAGTAAGGCAGAGAAAAGAAAAAGCATCTGTTTCGTAACTGGTGTGCCTGGTGCAGGTAAAACGTTGGTCGGACTTGACGTAGCCATCAAGCAGACTTACAGAGATGGTGAGATGAATAAGGAGAATGGTGCTGTTTATTTATCAGGCAACGGCCCACTGGTAGCTGTCCTTACTGAGGCACTTGCTCGCGATAACCAGAAGAAATGTGCAGCTAAAGGTGAACGAAAGAATCTCTCTGATTCAAGGCGTGAGGTGAGCGAGTTCATTCAGATCATTCACCGCTATCGCGACAATATGCTGGCCAAAATAAAGAACCCCGTAGAAAATGGTATTGTGGAGATAGACCCAGAGAAAGCCATTCATTTAGAGCATACTGGATATGGCGAGGTGGAACATGTGGCAATCTTTGATGAGGCACAGCGTAGTTGGACCCACAAACGTATAGCAGACTATCTAAAGCGAGGTGGTACTTATGGTAATAAGCTAAAAGTTCCGAATTTCCCATTGTCGGAAGCTGAGTTCCTCATTTGGTCTCTTGATCAGCGTGAGGATTGGGCAGTCATCGTATGTCTTGTAGGAGGAGGTCAGGAAATCAATACTGGCGAAGCTGGTATCGCAGAGTGGATAAAGGCTTTGAACTCGATGTTCAAGCATTGGGATGTCTATATATCCGATAAACTAACTGATGCGGAATATGCAGAAGGGCGTGTAAACGAGTTGCTAAAAGATAACGATAAAGTGACCTTTGCTGAGGATTTGCACTTAGCAGTTAGCCTACGTTCTTTTAGGGCAGAAACCTTATCTGCATTCGTACAGTCAATGCTAGCTTTCCGTCCGGATGCGGCAGAACTTTATAAAGATGTAGCAAGCAGAAATTATCCAATAGTACTGACACGCGATATGGATACAGCAAGAGCTTGGCTAAGAAAACAGGCTCGAGGCACACAGCAGACAGGAATTCTTGTGACCAAGGTAGCTGCACGTTTTAAACCCTTGGCCGTACATATCCTTGCGCAGGATGAAGATAATGCCGTACATTGGTTCCTTGAAGACAAAACAGACATTCGCTCATCAAACTATTTGGAGGATGCAGCCACAGAGATACAAGTGCAAGGCCTGGAGCTCGATTATGCCTGTGTACTTTGGGATGCTGATATGCGCTGCATAGACGGCAATTGGAACTTCTATAAATTCAATGGCAAGAACAAGTGGAATCCAGAGAACAACAAAGAGAACCAGAAATATATGCTCAATGCCTATCGTGTACTTCTGACTCGTGCCCGCCAAGGTATCATCATCTGTATCCCAAGGGGCAACAGCCGCCTCACCCCAGAAGGCTTCCCTGAAGATCCCACACGTCTGCCAGAGTTCTATGATGGAACTTATAAATATTTGAAGTCTTTAGGAATAATAGAAATATAAAATATTCAAAAATAATCAAATAACTATTTCGGAAATCTTAACAACGGTTTAACATAAAATTTTTGGTCACACACATAATCCTTCAGTTACCTTTGCAACTGAAAACGAACAAAAACAATAACTTGGTATGAAAGAAAATTACGAGGGCTTGTTACAAAAAACTCTAAAAGATTTTAATCCTTTAGAGCCAGAGAGCACATTTAATTCAATTGCAGATGATTTGATGAAAGATTATTGTATTAAGTGTGGAGACAATGAATTTTACTTTGCAGAGATAGAGTTTTATTACTATCGGACAAAGGACAAGGAAATACTAAAGATTAACAACTCTCAATGGGAGGGCGTTACTTATCCACGTATAACAAAAGCAGGTGATTTCTTTTATCATTTAAGTGGCTGTGATATTTGTTTCGAAAGTCGTCTTGTCAGGTCTGGTGTTGAAATTGATGGTGAAGGAGGCGGTATCTTGATTAGAAGTATAGTCGATAAGTATGGTAACGTGACGGCTGGCCCAATTAATTGCGTAAATACCATGTTGAATGCTTGTGGCAGAGGAAAAGTTCCGTTCCTTGACAAGAAGGAAGGAAAGAGAGTGCAGAATATTGAAGTGTGTTCCACTTTTCGTTTCTTGGGAGATAAGGATTATAAGAAGATTAATAAAGGAGAAAATAATGATGGTAAATATAAACTTGCTTTTTATGATAAAAAGATAAGTTCAAATGATTGGAACAAGGCTAGACCATCATATTATTCATACAGGTTTAAAAATGACGACAACTAATTGGAATATCCTCTACGGAATCCATTACGGCAATCACATGGTTGATAGCCTAACGGATACTGTTTTCTTCTCTGACCTTTTGCCAGAACGGTGTCCTACTTTGTATCAAAGTCTTGATAAGATTTTGAAGGAAAATGACATCGACCACAGGTTGCTGAGTCACACAAAGGATATATGGTGTCGTGATTATATGCCGATTCAGACAAGCGAGAAACGTTTTGTCTTTTACAAATACAATCCAGACTATCTGCAAACAAAATACTATCAGCGAACCATAACGGATGTGAATCGCATCGGGAATATCGATTGCTTACGGCAAGATGGAAAGGTCTTTGATTTAGATTTGGTCATTGATGGAGGTAATGTGGTAAGATGTGATGACAAGATTGTGATGACGGAAAAAGTGTTCTATGAGAACAAGGATAAGTCGCGCAACGAAGTTCAACGACTATTAGAGGAGGCTTTTGAGTGTGACATTATATTCCTTCCATGGGACAGAGAAGAGTTTTACGGACATAGTGATGGCATAGTACATTATGTAGGCGACAATCGTGTGTTGATGACTAACTATGCAGACTTTGATGCTGCGAAATCTAATAAGATTCTAAATTTATTAGAGAAACATGTGGAGGTGATTCCGCTAAGGTACAATGTGAAACGAAAACACGAGCGCAGTTGGGCATACATCAACTTCTTGCAGATAGGTAATCTGGTATTAGTGCCACAATTAGGAATACCAGAAGACGAACAAGCGCTACAGCAGATAAGGGATGCCATGCCACGTTGCAAGGTGATGGGTGTGCCTGCTTTAGAAGCTGTTCGCAAGGGTGGCGCACTGAACTGCATTTCGTGGAATGTTGCTACTACACAATGGAACAGCGGCTTTATGGGAGAAGAATACAAAGTGCATGGACGTCCTGTCAGTTGGATCAAGAAAGCCGCAGAAAAGGGATACAGACAATGGCAATGTAACTTGGGCATTTGCCTTTTTTATGGACATGGTGTTGAGAAAGACATTGTCGCTGCAAATCAATGGTGTGGGAAATCCGCTGAACAAAGTTGTGATGAGGCGCAATTCAATCTTGGTCTTAGCTACTATAAAGGAGAGGGTGTAGTGAAGGACTATACTAAAGCGATGCATTGGTTCAAGAAGGCTTCGGAGCAGGGTGATGCTGATGCACAACTTCATATAGGCAGGTGCCTTGAAGAGATGAATGCAAGTAATGAGGATATCGTGGCGGCATATAAGAAGTCTGCAGAGATGGGAAATCCTGAGGCTATGTACTTCTTGGGAAAATGGTGTCAAGATGGTGATAAGGGATTGACTGTCGATATCCAAGAGTCCTTCAGATGGTGGAAAAAGGCTGCAGAAATAGGGTGTAGCCAGGCTCAATGCGCGATAGGAGATTGCTATGATTTTGGCAAAGGTGCTGCCGAAGACAAAATAGAAGCCTTGAAGTGGTACAAACGGTCTGCTTCAAAAGATTATATTCCTGCGGTTTATGTTTTAGGACTGTGCTACTATTACGGTAATGGAATCAGGAAGAATAAGAGGGAAGCATTGAGGTATTTTAGAAGAGCAGCCAAAAATGAATGTGCAGCAGCCGTATGCATGATAGGTGAATACTATTACTATGGTTATATAGTAGACGAGGATGAAGAAGAAGCTGCCAAGTACTTCAAAAGAGCTGCTGAACTAGGAAATGAAAGGGCTGCGGAAATTCTTTCAAGGATATTATTGAAGAATAAAGAACCTAGTTTAGAAGATTTACCATTTTAATATAACATATGAAGACAATCGAAGTTGTAGCGGCGGTTATCCGCAAAGATGATAAGATATTCGCAACCCAACGTGGTTACGGTGAGTGGAAGGATTGGTGGAAATTCCCTGGCGGAAAGGTGGAAACTGGTGAATCGTCCTGACTATACAAAAGCAACAAAAGACAAAATAAAATCAATTAACAAATAGGTTTATACAACTATTTTACACTTATTATATATCCAAACTATCCTCTTTTAGAAGGAAATCGAAGAGACCTATTGTTATTCAGCAGATATGATTTGCCACATCTACGGATACCTGTTACAACTTTGATAAAGCCATTTTGACGGCTTTCTATCAGCTGCTTTAGATACCTATCTCTTTTTATCTCCATCGCCTGTATTATATTTTTGCCAGTATTGGCAACTTTTTACGGTGTAAAGGTACATTATTTGTTCTAGCACGCAAGTTTTACATTAAAAATCTGCCAATCTTGACATTATTATAAAGTGGAGAGCACAACGAAGGAGATGCCACATATACACTATGTAGGTAGTGGTTATAGTGGTCATTGGGAGGTACTTGATAAATCAAGAAAATGCGACTAGTAAAAAAGTGCGACAGTGTCGCACTTTTTTGTTTTTTTCTGTTATTGACAAAACTAGATCAGTACTGTTTTACGCTTGCAATACGATAATATTCAAGTTCTATAAAAATTCATTAAAACTTGGTGTCTGAAAATATTAAAAGTGATAATAAAGAAGCGAGGTGCAGCCATAATGGCTGCACCTCGCTTCTTTATGCTGTTAAATGTTATTTCACCTCCTCGAAGTCTGCATCCTGGACATTCTCGGATGCATTGCCACCATTGCCCTGTGCCTGACCGGCATCCGGCTGTGGTTGCTGAGCTGCACCCTGTGCATTTGCTGCATTATACATGTCCTGGCTGGCTGCATGGAAGGCATTGTTGAGATCTGCCATTGCCTTGTCAATATCGTCAAGGTTCTGTGCCTTATGTGCTTCCTTGAGTTTCTTAAGGGCCTCTTCAATAGGAGCCTTCTTGTCGGCAGGAATCTTGTCACCCAACTCCTTGAGCTGCTTTTCGGTCTGGAAAATCATACCATCCGCCTGATTGAGCTTGTCAACCCGCTCCTTCTCCTTTTTATCAGCTTCAGCATTCGCCTCTGCCTCCGCCTTCATGCGCTTGATCTCATCATCACTAAGACCAGAGGATGCCTCAATACGGATGGACTGCTCCTTGCCCGTCGCCTTGTCCTTCGCAGATACCTTCAAAATACCGTTGGCATCAATGTCGAAGGTCACCTCAATCTGAGGTACCCCACGCGGAGCAGCAGGGATACCATCGAGATGGAAACGACCAATGGTCTTGTTCTGGGCTGCCATCGGACGCTCACCCTGCAGGACGTGAATCTCTACCTCCGGCTGATTGTCACTTGCCGTCGAGAAAACCTCCGACTTCTTCGTAGGAATCGTCGTGTTGGCATCAATGAGCTTTGTCATCACACCACCCATCGTCTCGATTCCGAGAGAGAGAGGCGTTACATCCAACAACAGGACATCTTTGACATCACCGGTAAGGACACCACCCTGAATGGCAGCACCTACGGCAACCACCTCATCCGGGTTCACACCCTTGGAAGGAGCCTTTCCGAAGAATTTCTCTACCGCCTGCTGAATAGCAGGAATACGTGTACTACCACCTACGAGGATTACCTCGTCAATATCGGAGGTAGTCAAACCGGCATGTGAAAGCGCCGTCTTGCATGGTTCAATCGTACGCTGGATGAGGTCGTCAATCAAGCTCTCGAACTTAGCTCGGGAAAGCGTACGGACAAGGTGACGAGGTACGTTATCCACCGACGTGATATATGGCAGGTTGATCTCCGAAGTCGTCGCATTGGAGAGTTCGATCTTCGCCTTCTCCGCAGCCTCCTTCAGACGCTGAAGCGCCATAGGATCCTTGGAAAGGTCCACACCACTGTTCTCATCCTTGAACTCCTGAACGAGCCATTCGATGATGCGGTGGTCGAAGTCATCACCTCCCAGGTGGGTATCACCATCCGTGGATTTTACCTCAAACACGCCGTCGCCTAACTCCAGGACAGATACGTCATGCGTACCTCCACCACAGTCGAAGACGACAATCTTCATATCCTTGTTCTTCTTGTCAAGACCATAAGCAAGCGCTGCCGCCGTAGGCTCGTTGACAATACGCTTGACCGTCAAACCGGCAATCTCACCTGCCTCTTTTGTTGCCTGTCGCTGCGAGTCGTTGAAGTAGGCAGGTACGGTAATGACCGCTTCCGTCACTTCCTGTCCCAAGTAGTCCTCTGCCGTCTTCTTCATCTTCTGAAGAATCATGGCCGACACCTCCTGCGGAGTATATAGACGACCGTCAATATCCACACGTGGCGTATTGTTGTCGCCCTTGACTACCTTGTACGGTACACGGGCTATTTCCTGTCCGACCTTGTCGTAGGTCTCACCCATGAAACGCTTGATGGAGTAAACGGTCTTCTGAGGATTGGTGATCGCCTGACGCTTGGCAGGGTCACCTATCTTACGCTCTCCCCCATCAACAAAACCAATGACGGACGGAGTCGTTCTCTTTCCTTCGCTGTTCGGAATAACAACCGGATCGCTACCCTCCATTACGGCAACGCAACTGTTGGTTGTTCCGAGGTCAATTCCAATAATCTTTCCCATAATAGTATCTGTTTTTTTGTTATTATTCGTTTTTCTGTCACATCCAAACCTGCTGTCGGAGGACACGACACCTTCAAATAGTCAATGACCGTGCCAAGATATTAAGTCTGTCATTTTGTCATAATTCCTTTTGTCGACAGTCTAAATCTCCGTTGTTCTGTCACTTTTCTGCCAGCAAGACCGACCATCCTGTCAGACCAGAAGATAGGAACAAGAGGGTGGAGAGTGTCACGCAAAGATGCTATCTTTGTATTCGTCATGAGATTCCGTCATCCTAAAGGTCTGTATCTGCTGTTTACGGTGGAAATGTGGGAGCGCTTCAGCTATTACGGCATGCGCGCATTGCTCATTTTCTACCTGACGAAGTCGTGGCTGGATGGCGGACTAGGCTATGACGAACAGACAGGAAACCTGATCTACGGATTCTTCACCGGCTTCGTCTATTTCACTCCCCTGATAGGCGGTTGGCTCGCAGATCACAAGATAGGACAGCGGATGGCAATTTCCATCGGTGCCTTCACGATGATGGCGGGGGAGTTCTGCCTGGCCTCATCACAGAGTCGCTATTCACTGATGGCAGGTCTGATCCTGCTGATCATCGGCAACGGGTTCTTCAAACCGAACATCTCCACCATCGTAGGGCAACTGTACAGTCCGACAGACCTCCGCAGAGACCAAGGGTTCACCCTCTTCTACATGGGTATCAACGTAGGAGCTTTGTTTTCTCCCCTGGTGACCGGAACCCTGGCAGTCCACTATGGCTATAACACCGGATTCCTTGCCGCCGGCATCGGCATGCTGATCGGACAAATCTTCTACCTAAGCCTGGGGAACCGCCTGCTGGGCAATGCCGGGAAGCGCCTCCACAAAGACAAGAGTCTATCTCCCGAAGCCTCAACCCCACCCTTGACAAAGGTGGAGAAGGACAGAACCAAGGTCATCCTGATCACGACGTTCTTCGCCATCTTCTTTTTCGCTTCCTTTGAGCAGGCAGGGAGCTCTCTGTCTCTCTATACAGACAAATTCATTGACCGAACAATCGGAAACTTTGAGATTCCTGCCTCATGGTTCCAGAGCGTCAACCCAATCTGTATCATCTTGTTTGCCCCCCTGTTCTCGATCCTATGGCGAGAACTGGCACGGAGGAAGCGAGAGCCGTCCCTACCCGTGAAGATGGCAAGCGGCATGCTGCTGCAGGGATTGGGGTTCGTACTGATGGTCGGAGCCGTACTGCAGAGAGGGGACAGCAGTTCGGAGCTGGTGAAAGCGAATATCCTGTGGATGCTCTTCATGTATCTTTTCTCGACCTTCGGCGAACTGTGTCTCTCTCCGATTGGTCTGTCGATGGTCTCGCGGCTTTCCCCTGCCCGTCTGACGTCGATGCTGATGGGCGTATGGCTCGCCTCCTCATTCGTGGCAAACATCCTGGCAGGACAGGTGGCAGCAATGGTCGGGGAATTGGGAGCCCTGAAGATATTCGGATCCATCGCAGCCGTATGCTTTGCCATCGGAGGTATCCTACTCCTATTGTCCCGGAGACTGGTGCGTATGGAGCACCACGAGGAGGCATAGACATACGGGACTTACCGTCCCTACCCTATTATACGGGACTTACCGTCCCCTACCCTATTCCATGTTATTCTACAGAAAGAAGCGTAAGGATGTGCGTAGTGTCGTCCACCTGAAACCTTACGTTGAAAGAGGCGAAGGAGAGGCCGTAGATTCGATTGGGGTCATGGTTGTAGGCTGGACGGGGGTCCTGCGCCAAGACATCGAGAAGTGCGTTCCACGCGTCCAGGTCCTTCGGAAGATCAAGGTCCGGAGGTAGCGTCACAGAGAGAAGATGGCGCTCGTGAAGGTCCGTGAAACCACCCGCAGCCTGTGGATGAGCGTCTGCATAGGGAAGATAGGGTTTGATGTCGTAGAGAGGGGTGCCGTCCACCATGTCCACGCCAGAGACGAGCAGTACGGAACCTTCGTCGGAGTCCTGCAGTCCCAGAAGACGGACACAGGAGAGGCCTATGGGATTGGGACGATAGGGTGAACGGGTGGCAAAGACACCCATGCGGCGGTTACCTCCCAGGCGTGGCGGACGAACGGTAGGTCGTGAGGAGACGGGGCGGTTGAGTGAGAAGCCCCAGAGAAGCCAGAGGTAAGAAAAGTCCGTGATCCCCCGCAGGAAGTCAGGGTTACGGAATTCCGAGGTGAATACGATGCGTCCCACTACGTCAGGCACCAGTCCTGCCTGGCGTGGCGTTCCGAACTTCTCTCTGAAGTCCGTGTGGATATGTGCAATGGTTGTCAGATGCATGGGCGTTCTCCTCTCCCCTCCTCTCCCTTCGTGACGGAAGTCCGTACAAAAATAGGAAAGAGAAGGGAAGAGTGCAAGAGGGTGGAGGGGGGCCGTCACTTGTAGGAGTGCATTCCCTCAAAGAGGAGGTTGACACCAAAGTAGGTCATCAGGAGAACGAGGAAGAATAGCAAGAGGGGGCGTAGAGCCGTCACTTGTAGGAGTGCATTCCCTCAAAGAGGAGGTTGACACCAAAGTAGGTCATCAGGAGAACGAGGAAGAATACGATGACGAGAAGGTGGAAGAGGAAGGGGCGCTGGAGGAAGGTCAGACGCCCACGATGGAGAAGAACGGCATAGGCCATCATGGTGAGGAGCGCCCATACCTCTTTGGCATCCCAACTCCAATACGAGCCCCAGGAGACGCCAGCCCATACGGAGCCGAGGAAGATGCCCACTCCGAGGAGGAGTACGGCGGGGTAGATGAGCAGTTGGCTCATGGGCTGGAGTCGCCCGGAGAGGTCGGCGCGTCCGGAGAAGTGGAGGATGACCGCCGTAAGGGAGACGAAGAGGGCAAAGGCAAAGAGGGCGTAGGCGATCATGACGACGGAGACGTGTGCGCTGAGCCAGGGAGAAGAGAGGACAGGGAGAAGGGAGGTTACCTGTGGATTCATAGAGCCGAGGGAGGAAACGAGGAGTGCGAAGCCTGCCATCTCGAAGGAGGCGGCGAGCAGAAGGAGAGAGTTACGGCCGAAGAGGGCTCCAAGAAGGAGGATGATGAGGGAGACGAAGAGCATGGTCTCATAGCCGTTGGCAAGAGGGACATGAGCGGAGATGTACCACCGGAGGGCATAGAAGAGGGCGACGGAAAGGCAGCACAGGCAGAGGAGGAGCCAGAGGAAGCGATGGGTCCACAGCATCCATCGGGAGGCAGAGGAAGAGGATCGGAGCATGGCAGTCACACAGAGCACAAAGGCGAGGAGCCCAAGCGGGAGGCAGAGCATGAAGAGAAAGGAAGGGAGCGGGTGACGGTTGTAGAAGATCTCAGCGCGGAGACGCAAGGGAGAGAGCCGATGGGGATGGTCAGGAGCGAGGAAGGAGAAGAGGGTGCCCGCACGAAGCATGGTGAGGACGGAGAGTTTCTCGTCGGTCTCGGCGATTGCCTTCTGGAAAGGATCGGTGCGTCGTGAGGGTTTCCACCAGCGCTGGAGGCGGTAGGTGCCATCCGGTTCGTAGAGGTCGGCAATGGAGGCGCAGGTGCCGTCGAGACGGAGAGAGTCGCAAAGTGCCCGGTTCCTGATGCGGATGAGTTTTTCGCTCATCCAGGACTGTGGGTAGAGTACGAGTGAGCATACGACCTGTTCGGCGGAGAGTCCGTTGAAGGAGTTGCGTCCATAGACCTTGCGGAGCACGTCGGTGGCTACGGTGGAGAAGGGTGCGATGCGCTGATTGTAGAGCACCTGACAGAGGGCGATGCTGTCGGCCGTGGCGGCGCGCACGACAATCTGTCTGCCACCGGTCAGGGCAGAGAGGAAGGCGGATGCGGTGACGGAGTCCGTCCGGGAAGTTGAACCGTCGGTACCGGCTGGGAGGTTGAGCCGTGAAGTCCGGGCACCGGCAGGAAGAGAAGCGAAGAGTGAGGTCAGGGAGAGGGAGAAGAGGATGAGGGTCTTGGAAAGGGGTCCGAGCCGACGGAGCAGGGAGCGAAAGGTACCGTTGCTGCGAAGAAGGAGGGCGAGGGCAGCGATGAGGAAGAGGAGGTAGCCGAGGTAAGTGACAGATGTACCCCAAGGGTCGTGGTTCACGGAGAGGAAGGTTCCGAGGCGGTCAGGATCGAAGGAGGTCTGGCAGAAGCGGTAGCCGTGAGTGCGGAGGACGTGGTTCATAGAGATGTCATAGAGTCCGGAGTCCGAGTCAGCATCGCTCAGGAGGACACGGCTGACATAGTCGGAGACGGCGTCGGTGCCGGGATAGCAGCGAACGCTGAACCGGCGAAGAGTGAGGGAGAACGGGAGGTCCCTGGCGGTACCGTCCTCGAGATAGTAGGTGCGAGTGGTCTGGTTCTGGCGGAGGTGGATCATTCCCTTCTCGCCAAAGAGGAAGGTGAGCAAGCCGCCAGAGAGAATCACGAGGAAGGAGAGGTGGAGGAGAAAAGCGGGCAGATCAGACCGCCAGAGCGGTCTTCGTATGAGGGCGAAGAGGAGTGCGGCCCCGAGGAGTCCCCACCAGCAGACGAACCATGGAGCGCCGTAGATATTATCGTGTGCCCATTGGATGCCGTAGGCTCGTTCGAGGAAAGTGGCGAGGGCGAGGAGTATGAAGGTGGCGGCGGAGAAGAGTGGTATGAGAATTTTGATTTTTTTCATTTTCACTTGTTAAAGATAGTTAATTATAGTAGGGGTACCTTAGGGGTACCTTTGGGGTAACTCTGGGGTAGCTCTGGGGTAACTCTGGTCTGTTTCCGAATCGGATGGTTATTATGGCAAATTTGATTAGTTATTTAACTATCGTTCAATTTCATTAGTCCTTTTTTCGCCATGGCAAAGTTCAAACAAGTTTGACTTTGCTCATCTGGCTTAACAAAAAGGTTCATTAAAGGATGGTTAAAAAACACCTGCGTTTTTTTATTTGGTTCATTTTCAATAGTCCTTTTCTCGCCTCAGCATAACCCAAATAATTTTGGCTTCTGCTTTCGGCTTAACGAAAAGGTTCCCTCTCGGCTTGCTCCATTGTCTTGCTGGCGCAAGACATTTTGGGCGGCGCCTCGGAATAACAAATAAATTTGTTCTCCTCTCGGCTTGCTCCATTGTCTTGCTGGCGCAAGACATTTTGGGCGGCGCCTCGGAATAACAAATAAATTTGTTCTCCTCTCGGCTTGCTCCAAAATTGGACGGGTTGGAGGGTGACGCTCCTACGGAGTTCTATATGGTCGAACGTTAGTTTACAGGGACTCCGCCCTACGGGCTCCATCCCTGCCTGTATTATAACGTCCCTACGGGACTATTTTAGAACTGCCGTTCTATGCAGGGGTTACACCCCTGCCTGTATTATAACGTCCCTACGGGACTATTTTTGTCTTGCTTCACAAGACATTTTGGGCGGCACCTCGGGATAACAAATAAATTTGTTCATTATCAATAGTCCTTTTCTCGCCTCAGCATAACCCAAATAATTTTGGCTTCTGCTTTCGGCTTAACGAAAAGGTTCATTTTCAATAGGCCTTTTCTCGCCTCAGCATAACCCAAATAATTTTGGCTTCTGCTTTCGGCTTAACGAAAAGGTTGGTGGTGGGTTGTTACTTGACGGCGATGCATTCCATCTCGACAAGCCATCCCGGTCGGCAGACGGGTGCGAGGAGGAGGATCATGGGCGTGTCGGGGAAGTGTTCATGGCAAAGTTCGGAGACGACGTGGTAGTCGGCGAGGTCGCGGAGATAGACGATGAGCTGTGCGACGTGTGAGAGGTCGCACTGAGCATCGGCGAGGAGTGCCCGTACGTTGTCGATGGCGCGTAGGGTCTGGAGTCGTACGTCGCCGAGGTGTAGGATGTTGCCGTCGGGGTCGATGCTGGCGGTACCGGAGATGAAGACTCGCTGGCGGTCGTCGTAGCAGACGGATGTGCCCCGTTCGAAGGCGACGCCATAGTCGGCGGTGGAACCGAGGTGGTCAGGAGCGCTGAGGTAACGGACCTGTTGTCTGTCCAACCCAAGGACGGCATAGGCGTCCATAGAGACCACCTTGTTGTAGTTGGCCGTACGTCCCTGTATGCCAGTGGAGGCGATGAAGTGGGTATCACGGGTGAGGGCGTGACGCAGGAAGACCTCGTTGCGCGCGCGTACGACGCCAGCGTAGTTGACGTCTATGTTCTGGACGAAGAGCCAAGTGCGCATACAGTTGTCGGAGAGTGACGCGCCGAGCGAACGGAGAGCGTCGGCGTAGCGATTGAAGAGATGACTCATCTGAGCCTTGGAAGTAGTGACGCCGGAATCGTCGGTCCAGGAGGCGGAGAAGAGGTGGGTGTACCGTCCGTCGCGGACCGTCCAGATTCTGCCATGCGGCATGACCTGTACGTCCTTCATAAACCAGACCCAGAGTCCTATCTTGGAGCCGTCGAGAGGTGGCTGTTCGATGACAGAGACAGCGCAGGACCGGGTCTGAGGACAGGAACGGAGGAGGGGGGTGAGGTTGAAAGAGTCGCTGAGGAAGAAGCGCATGAATACAGGTACATAGCCTTGCAGGGACTCAGAGGAGAGATGGTCGAGAGAAGCGAAGATGTCCTGGACCTGCCGGGCGGAGGAGAGGTCGGGGTTGGCATGGATCATGACGTGCGCCTCGGCAGGGGCTTTCCCTTTGGCAACAAAGATTTTGGTTTGGATATTGGGTTTCATGTATAGAACGTTTTTTTATTGGCAGGTATGAAAGGTGTGTTTTATTTTCAATAGTCCTTTTCTCGCCTCAGCATAAGCCAAATAATTTTGGCTTCTGCTTTCGGCTTACGAAAAGGTTCATTTTCGGCTTGCTCCAAAAATGGACGGGTTGGAGGGTGACGCTCCTACGGAGTTCTATATGGTCGAACGTTAGTTTACAGGGACTCCGCCCTACGGGCTCCATCCCTGCCTGTATTATAACGTCCCTACGGGACTATTTTTGTCTTGCTTCACAAGACATTTTGGGCGGCACCTCGGGATAACAAATAAATTTGTTCATTTTCAATAGTCCTTTTCTCGCCTCAGCATAACCCAAAAAATTTTGGCTTCTGCTTTCGGCTTAACGAAAAGGTTTATTTTCTATCCCGTGCGCCGTCGTCGATCCAGTCCTTGAGGAGGTCGAGTTCGTCAGCGGAGAAGGGTTTGGTGATGACGGACTGGTGGAAGGAGTAGAGGTGTCCGAGAGAGGGATCCGCAAAGACGGTATAGAGGACGCTCTGAGGTGCCTGACCCGGCTGAACGCGGAGGCGATCGGGAACAGTGCCAGAGGGGACAGAGACGAGTTGCGCATAGCTGTGGGAGGCGGTGAGGTCGAGGGCGGCGGCGGAATGGCTGACGCCGTGACATCCCGTGCAACTCTTGCCGTCGAAGATTCCGGTCTGTACGGCGGCATACATGCTGACGTCGGTGAGCACAAGGGCGTCAAGGTCGATGCGAATGGTATCATCGAGGGAGAGTGAGGAGACGTCGACGCTATAGAAAGTGACGATGCGCTTGCGTATGGAGTTGATGACACAGAGTTCAACGGTCTTGACGGAGGGTTCAATACCACTGAGAAGGAAGTCCTGGCGGGGAACGGGTGGCACGTTCTTGGAGATGGTGGCATAGGAGGCGCCTTCCTTGAACCCTGCGATGACGACGTCGTATTTTTCGGGCCAGGTATCGAATCCCGTGAGAGATCCTGTCATGCGCACGACGTAGCCTTCCTTCTGTACGCCGCGTGAGAGGTCGGTGATGTCACCGTCGTCACAAGAGAAGAAAGAGAGCGAGGCAAGGGTGAGGAGCAGGAGCCGATAGAATCGTCTGTAGATCATGGTAGTAAGAAAGGTGAGAAAAGGATGAATCAGAAACTGTACTGCAGCTGGATGGTGGCACTGTGGGTAGCGAGTCCGAGATCGTCATTGTCACGGTCGAGCTGTGTCTTATGTCCTGTACGTCCGATGTACTGATACATGGCCTGCAGCTTGAGGTTGCAGCTGCTGAAGAAACAGTTGAATCCGACAGCGGGCATATTGAGGAATCCATCGGCATCCATGCCGTTACGGTCCATGAAGTCGTAGCGTAGGGCTGCCTGGAAACGGTCGGTCAGGAAGTATCCGCCCTGTGCGTAGGCGCCCCAGTAGTCGAAGGTATCGTCTATCTTCTGCCGGTCGGTGAATCCGATGTGCATGTAGTAGGCTTCGGCGGAAAGGTAGAGGCGCCTGTAGAGCCAGGCAGCCTCGAGTCCGGCACGGGTGTCGTTCGTGCTCTCGGACTCGCTCTCGACGTTGATCGACCCGCTTGCTGCGAGGAGGATCTTGTTGTCGTTCAGACGGTTGGGATCTCCCTGAGTGGAGGGCATGAGTCCAAGAGGCATGTAGCTGAGACGTCCGGCGTAGAGGAGGGATGGTATGTGCCAATCGTCGGAGACAGTCTTGGTGGCAGCATTGGTAGAAGAGCCCGTACCGTTCCAGAGTCCGACCTCATAGCCGAACTTACCGCCCAGGAGTCCGTGCAGTTCGACGCCGATGTCCCAACCTGTCATGATGGACGGTGTGACGGCATTGAGCACGTAGGGCATGATGACCGTCGTGGTCATGCTGGAAGGGACACAGGGCATAAGTGTATTGCCCAGGGTGGTGAGGAATCCGTTCTGGAACGGGGTCTTGAATTTACCGGTGCGCAGTGCCATGGCATGGTTGAGCCGAACGTCGAACCACGCCTGCTGGAGAATCCTGGCACCGCTGGCAGAAGCGTTGATACTGAGGTTGAAAGTCACCTTATCGAAGGCCTTTCCTGTGAATCCGATGATGGCATACGGAATGGAGAAACCAGAATTCATGATATTATCCTGGTTGTAGGCCTTGTCGAGTCCCTCGTCATCGTACCAGTTGTAGTGTCCAGCCGTCTGGACCATCATATAGGGTTTGAAGACGAAATCACCCGATTTGGTCTGAATGGCGTATCCTTCACGCCCGGCAAGGCTGACCACTCCGTTTTCCGTATCTTCCTCCTGTTGCGCAAACAAAGGGAGCGAAAGGAAGAGAGAGGTCAGAGCCAAGAAGAGTAATCTTTTCATATACAATTATTTATTTAATACTTCTTTAATACTTCATTTTCAACAGTCAAACAATCAGAGGGACTCGAGGAACTTGACGAGGGCATCGCGGTCGGCCTTGGGCATCTTCCTGAAGAGATTCTTCGAAGCCTCGCCCTCGCCGCCGTGCCACATGATCGCCTCGACGAATCCGTTGGCACGTCCGTCGTGCAAGAAGTAGTTATGTCCGTTGACACGGTACTGTAATCCTATGCCCCACAAGGGGGTTGTCCTCCACTCGTTGCCCCGTGCGAGTCCGGCAGTGAAATTGTCGTTGAGCCCCACTCCCATGATTTCGGATCCCATGTCATGCAAGAGGAAATCGCTGTAGGGGTGGATGGTCTGTCCGCCTACCCACGGAATGCGGGTACCATTAAGCAGGGTGCTGCCCATCGGGCGTGTGTGTAGGGTGGTGACGTGGCAGAGGTGACACTTGGCCTTGTAGAACATCTGTTCACCGCGTTGTACAACGGGATCATTCACGTTGCGTCGAGCCGGTACTCCGAGACACTGCATATAGAGATCCACGTCCTCCATCTCTTCGGTGGAGACATCCAACTGGTCATACGCAAGTCCCATCATGCTGCCTTGTGCGATCTGAGCCTGCCCACGGCAGACCTCCTCCGGGTAGCGCGAATTGGTCACCCCCAGGTCACTGCTGAAACCCAATTCGACAGTCAAGTCAGCATGGTTCGCCTTGTTGCCTCCTAAGCCGAGTTGGTATTTGCCTTTCTCGGTGATATAGTTGCAACGCCCGCTGATACCGTATTCCGGATAGTTGCTACGTGCCGCCAGAGCCTCAATCTCATCATGGTCAAGCGCCATGATCTGTCCCTGGCCGACGTGACGCAGAGGTGCCCGGACCGAACAGAAGAGGTCCTCCGGCCGGATACTGTCAGCATACCAGTCGGTGATGGTATATGTGAAATACGTGAGACTGTAAGGTTCGCCATCGGGAAAGGAGAAATCCTGTGTGTGCTTCTCGGCATGGAGTTTTCCCTCCGCCTTGACACCATAGATACTCTGGTCGTGCAAAACACGGCCATAATCCTGAAAGAACTTTCCGTTCTTGCGTGCCACATAGACCAGCATGGAAGAGAATCCGTAACTGCCACTGCCACCAGACCAAACAGCCGGTGTCGTCCGCCCGGCATTATGGTGACAGGAGCCACAACTATAGCCCCCATAGACTGGTCCGAGACCCTTGGATACGGTAGCAATATTGTCGTAAAGGTTGTCGCCACGATTGAAGCGCGTGAGGTAGCTTCCCGTCACCCAAGGAGCCTCGGAATCATAGGCAAAGGAGGTATTCATAAATACGGTGGAAGTGCCAGCGGACAATCCATAACCATCCGGCACCTCCATGTACTGTTCTGTCATTCCGTTCTCATCACTGCATGCCGTGAGGAGTGACATGAACAAGATGCTTATTGCCAAATATCTACAACCAACCATTTGATATACATGATTTTATAGCAACATGCAGTGAAGGCCAAAGCCCCCACTACATCGTTGCTGTCTGTTTTCCATTTGCCCTTATTGGACCTTGCTCATCTGGCTCAAAAAGGATTATTTGTTTTCCGGTATGGACCTTCAGAAGATTCTTACGCCGGAAGATGTCCTACTCCGAATCAGTCTGTGATTCTTCGTGCCTCACCGTTCTTGAAGATGAGGAACTCAAGCGTATGGAATCCGCGGATACCCTGTGCAGCGGCGATATCATCGCTCTCCTCATTGTATTCGCCAGTCCAATCCAATCCGGAGAAGTCACCCGATGAGAGAATCTGCATGATCTGATCCTTGTCCAAAGGCCAGGAATCCATATTAGGGTCGAGGCCCTTGTCGGCAACAGGGCCAAAGAGGAATGCCTCGCTGGACTCCCAGTACTTACGTGCCTTGATCCACTGAGCAGCCAGAGCCTCGAACGCAGCGTCCGAAGGGGAGGACTTGAACTGCTGGGCCAGGTTCAGGAGTGTCTCGTTTTCGTTCTTCAGGGAGAGGTACGTCGGCAAAACGACCTTGTCAGTATAGTCATTGATGACCTTCTGGAGATTTGTCTCGGAGATGTTGGACGCATTCGTAACGAACGGTTTAAGTTCATTGGTCAGAACGTTGTTGAGTGCCGCACACGCTTCCATGGCAGTGACCACCTCGTCCGCTCCGATGTTGTTGCGGAAAGGCTGTGGGATGGCATCAATGGCAGAGATGGCAGACGAAATAGCCGACTGAACCTTCGTGTCCAGTTCCTGTCCGGTTGTGCCGGCCGCGGAAACGAAGGCAGACAGAGATGTTGCCGAACGCGACCCGTCCAAACTGCCAAAGTAAGCATTACGAATGGAATTGATATTGTTTTTATAGTCGTCGCGAGAATGATAGGAATACCAACTTTCTACAGCGTAAACAGCCTCTTCGTACTTTCCGGCATTGTAGAGCGAACGAGGGTCACCGATTTTTGCCGTTCCAACCTCATTGGCAATATCGATACATCCATCAATAATCTGTTCTGCTGCTGCACGCGCAGAGGTAAACTCGCCCAAAGAAGGGTTCGTAAAGAGATCCTTGTAAGCGTTTCCACCATTATAGGATGTATTCCAGTCGTTGTAAAGCGTAGTTGCGTCCGCATTCAATCGTTGTGCGACAGCCACCATGTAACTGCCCCAGTTGGTGGCATTCTCAGAATACTTAGTATCATCCACAATGGCAGAAAGGTCGAATGCCGAACTACCATTGCTACTGTCATCGTCACAAGACGATAGCAAGAAGACAGACACACAGCCTGCCAATGCTGTCATAAGATAGATAAATGATTTCTTCATTTTTTTTGGATTGTTTTTTTGTTTTTTATTTATGAATAACCGATTATTTCTTTACTTAAAACGTCGCCCTATTGGTCGTGGTCTCGCCAAGGCACTGAGACGTCTCATTGACCTTTAGCTGGTCGGAAAAGGAGCATCTACTTCTTTGCCCACCATCCCACATAAGCCACCCCGATGGACAGATCGTTCTCGGACGTATAACGGCTGTGCGTGGTGAAAACCTTGTCGGTACCTATATGTCGCGTTGTCCAGTCTGCTTTAATAACCAGATTAGGGAGAGCATACCAGTTGATGCCAAGGGTCCACATGGAAGTCTGCAAGCGTGCTTCCATCGTCTGGCCCCGTTCGCCCTTCTCCTGAGGGTTATAGTATTCGTAGCGTACGAAAGGATAAAGACGGACTTGAGGTTTAGAGAAGAAGGCTCCTATATTGACTCCCACTTCGCCAGCATAACTGACGGCATATTTGGCAATAGGAGCCATCTTGGAGTAGGGAGCTGCGTTTTTCTGGAAGAGTTCTTTCTGTTGTGTAATAGCGTAACTGCTTCCAAGATTGCCATGTACCATATTTCCTCGGGCAGTCACCCATCTGTTCTTGTATTCGAAGTCTGCGGTCCAAATGCGAACAGGAAGTCGTCCCATGCCAGAGAAGAAAGTCAAGTTATCGCAATTCTTTCCAGCATCCGGAAGAAAATAGAAACTACCTCCGACACGCAGTTCCGGCACTCCGAGATAATCGAGACGTGCCACGTAAGCTGGACTGGTAAAGTTATCCTCCTCGAAGAAACCTTGCTTTCCGCCTTTCACCCAGTTGTCACGGGTAAATCCCTGTGCATTAAGTCCTGCTACGATCTGAGCCTGATAAGCGAAGTGCGTCCACTCCCGTCCGACTTCACCGAAGATTTCCATTCCCGTCTCATGCCACGTACAAGGCAAGATAGCAGACTCCCCTTCGGGACGATAAACACCAAAGAAATTGATTGGTTCATGATGAGCATTGGTCAAACCAACCGGAACCACGATATGTCCAAGGCGCACGTTGAATGCCGGATGAATGGTTGCCGTCACATGGAACTGTTCAAGAGCCACCTCTCCTCCTTTCTCCACCTCAGTCTCGTATTCAAGATTCTCTTTCTTCTCAAACTCATAGGCAATACCAGTACCTCCCGCCTCAAACTCGATCTCCGCACCCAACTGCCACCAACGATTGAAACGATAATCTCCTGCAATAACGAAACGCGGAATGCTGATAGTCTTGCGGTCATAGCGTGAATTTCCCTGCGTGCGACCAGTAAAGCGATTCAAACCATAATCCTTGTAGGATGCCGCCATCTCACCATATCCTCCAATACGCCATTTAGAGAAACCACCGAAATCCGAAGGCGACTCCGGACGCAGATTCTCATCCAGTTCCGCACGTTGAACCCTCGACTCCTTCTCTATTACGATCGTATCATGAACAGAAGGGCGCACAGCATGATTACAATCTTTTCTGTCATCAAATGCCTGATGAGCCTCTAAATTGATAACGCGCATCAACAAAGAATCATACGCCTCACGGGAAACGCTCTGTGCCTGCAGAGCGGAACAGATAAAGGACACCAGGAAGATTCCACCTAAAAAACGCATCTTTAAAATCGTCTTAATCATCATTATACAGAGTTTTGACGATGCAAAATTAGATGGGTACAAATGCCAAGAAAACCCCCTTTTTTTATGATTTAGGCCAAAAAAACATCCCCATTTTATGTGATTGGTCCACGATCCGTCTTACAAAAGAGAGGACACCCTCTCTCACAATTAAGGAAAGACATGCGTCCGTTTGCCACGTCTCCCGTCCTTTACCTAATTATATAAATATAAAGAGAGCCGTTCTGGACATGCTGTCCAGACGGCTCTCTACTATTTTTTCTTCTGAATGGTTATCTGCCAAACAGAACCATGAGTATCGTTCTTAAGGTCGCATTACGATTCTCAGACCGGAACCCTTTCCTTCATCGATAGGATTAGATCCGTTACGTACAGAAACACGTGCTACTCGTTCTTCCCGGAAGGCACTTCCTCCACGCAGAATCTTCGTAGAGCCGAATTCCTCTCCCTTCGGATCGGTCTGTGACATATTCGGATAATTGCCAAACCAATCGTAGCACCATTCATGGACATTACCTGTCATATCATAGATGCCGAGTGCGTTCGGAGCCTTCGTAGCAACGGGATGAGTCTTTCCGTCACTATTGTCCGCATACCAAGCCACGGAATCAATATTATTGGAGCCTGCAAAACGTGTAGGTGAAGCCAGGGCTCCACCACGTGCGGCATATTCCCATTGTGCTTCAGTAGGAAGAGAAAAATGTCTTCCTGTCAACTGGCTGAGTCGTGCGACAAACTTCTGGCATTCGTTCCACGTCACCATCTCAACCGGCAGGCTGTCTCCCACCGCATAAGACGGATTGGAACCCTCTCCCATCACCGCCTTCCAGAGAGCCTGTGTTACCTCTGTTTCACCGATATAGTAGGTGCTAAGCATCACTTCGTGAACAGGGGACTCGTCATCATAGGCATCCGCATCGAAATTCGTTCCCTTAGGATCGAGGTTCTGGGCTCCCATCTCAAAAGAGCCGCTGTCGATGCGTACCATGTGGAATTTAACTCCATTCACTTCGATAGTCTCTACATCCGTCGGACGGCCAAGCCACTTCAAAAGGGCATTTATGCCTAAAATAAGGAGGACAAGGAGCAATAGGAGAGCCAAGACAAGGAGCACCCGTTTACCCATTGCGAACCATTTTCTTCGTCGCTGTTCATAAGCCTCCCGTTTCTGTTTGCGCAGCATCTCGTCGTGCTTTGCCTTCTGTTCAGCAGCACGTCGTTCCTCCAGCTGTCGCCGTTCAGCCGCTTCACGTTCAGCACGGTTCTGTTCAGACGCCGTATCAGAATTGGGAATATCTGCACCGTTCAATGAATTCGGGGTTGCAGTCGGTTCCGACACCTTTGAGGAGGTACCAAACGCTTCGGAAGCAGTCCCTTTACTGCCTTTCTTCAAACGGACGGTGGACATTCCAGCAAGAGAAGCAGCACTATCCGTTTCGAGGTGTTGTACCTCAACATCCTGAGGATTGCCTTCCACACCAGACTCTTCCGGTATCACATCGGAATGTGCTGGTGGATCCACATGAGCAGAATGTCCATGTGCGCCTGTCACCGTTTCAGAACCGACAATTGCTCTATAGCGAGAAGGGATTTGTCCTTCGGAGAGTTGCTCTTTCTCTGAAGCCTTCTGTTCGGCACCGCATCTTTCGCAATACGTGGCGTCATCAGGCAAAAGAGCGCCACAACGTACACAGTTTTTCATCATTCAGATTTAGACAAAATAAACAATCATTCGTGGAGATGTCCGTCAGAACAGACTTTTCCCCAATTTATCCCGCAAGGTACGAACTTTTTACACAGCAAACGTTACGAAAGGCAAAAAAAGCAAGAAAATTGAAATCAAACTCACTCCGTCACAGAAAATTCTCAAAAAGAACTATCTTTGCCATTCATGAATCCATCTGACCGATTTGAATTGGTGGAAAAGAACAAGCAGACCCGTTCCCGGTTCTCCTGCGCATGAAAACCAAGTCCAAAAAACAACAGCCATGAACAACATCACGGTCAAAGACAAAACGTTTCGTCTGCTTTATTCCGAATCAGAATTACGGGAAATCGCCAAGCGAATAGCCAAAGAGATTGAACATGACTTATCGGGGGAAGATGTCTTGTTTCTGGTCATGTTGAATGGAGCTTTTCTTTTTGCCGCAGATGTTCTGCGCCATATCACGATGCCTGTCCAGATCAGTTTTGTCAAATACTCATCGTATGATGCCATGCAATCCACAGGGAAACTAAACCGTCTGATAGGATTGAACGAAACGATAGCCGGTCGACACGTCATCGTATTGGAAGACATTATTGAGACAGGCGGCACGATGCAAGGCTTATTGGATGAGTTACAAAAAGAGCATCCTGCCTCGTTGCGCATAGCATCGTTATTCTTCAAACCGGAATGTCTGAAAAAAGACATTAAGATAGACTATATTGGCAAGGAAATTGGAAAAGAATTCATAGTGGGTTACGGATTAGACTATGCCGGTTATGGCCGTAACTATCCCAACATATACGTTGCCAACGAAGAATAAGAACACGTAATCACACATCAACAAACTCATATAAAACACAAAGAAATGAAGTATTTAGTTCTATTTGGCCCTCCTGGAAGTGGCAAAGGCACACAAAGCGAAAACATCATCAAGAAATACGGCTATGCTCACATCTCAACTGGAGATGTCCTTCGTGCGGAGATGGCCAACCAGACTGAACTGGGGAAAACGGCTAAAGGCTATATTGATGCCGGCCAGTTGGTTCCGGACGACCTTATCATTGACATGCTTGCCAAAACGATGGACGGATATACCGAAGCGAAAGGTATTATCTTTGACGGATTCCCTCGTACGGTAGCACAGGCCAAAGCCTTGAAAGAGATGCTCGGTAAGCGAGGCAGTGACGTCACCGTCATGATCAACCTTCAGGTTGACAACGACGAATTGGTAAAGCGCCTTCTGGAACGTGGAAAGATTTCAGGTCGCAGTGATGACAACCTGGAGACCATCACAAAGCGTCTGGAGACCTATAACACGCAGACGGCTCCTGTAATTGACTTCTACAAAGAAGACGGCAAACTGGAAAACATCCAAGGTGTAGGGTCGATTGACGACATCTTCGCAGCCATCTCGAAAGTCATTGACTCGAAGGCATAAGACAACGAAAAACGAACCAAACATCTGATACTATGAAAAAACACTTTCTTGCATTGGCTGCAATAGCCATGGCGACATTGGGACTCCATGCCCAGAATGTTGCAACGGAAACGATTCAGAAAGAAGTGAATGACCGGTTGAGCAACTTACCTTTTGCGACGTTCCAAATTACAGTTCCGTCATTTGGCAACAAAGTCGTGAATATCAAGGACAAGGGAGCCATCGGGAACGGCATCAGCGATGCCAGTGCTGCCATTGACGAAGCCATCAAAGAGGTTTCGGAAAGCGGAGGCGGCACAGTCCTGATTCCTGCCGGTTTATGGGTATGCGGACCTATCACCATGATGAGCAATGTCAACCTTCACTTTGCAGAAGGAGCCTTTTTGGAATTCACAGGAGACAAGAGCAAATACACGCTCAGCCAATCCGGCAGCGGATTCCGCATGAACGCTCTGATAAACGGCAAAAATTTGAAGAATATCGCCATCACCGGTAAAGGTATTATCAATGGGAATGGAGGTACCTGGCGGTTTGTCAAGAAAGAAAAGCTGACAGAGAAGCAGTGGAAAGCCATGACCAAGACGGGCGAGATTTCGGCAGACGGCAAACGATGGAGTCCGAATATCGGCTACTTTGCCGCAGAAGAAAAGCAGAAAAGTCTGAAGGGCGCACCTGAAGAAGAATGGAATAAAGTAAAGATGTCACTCCGTCCTTACCTTCTGAACGTCGGGGATGTAGAAAACATGCTAGTTGAAGGCGTTACTTTCATGAATTCTCCACACATCACCGTCAAGTTAGACCGCATCAACGGCTTGGTCATGAAAGACGTAAAAGTCTATAACGAATGGTGGTATCAGAACAGCGACGGTCTGGACATCTCGGCATCAAAGAACGTATTGATGTATGACTGCACCGTCAATACCGGAGACGATGGCATCTGCATGAAATCGTCGAGAGGAAACGGCAGTGCACCATTCCTGCTTCAGAACATTGTGATTCAAGACTGCAAGGTGATGCATGCACACGGTGGTTTCGTGATTGGATCGAACACGGATGGTGGCATGAAGAACATCTACGTCAAGAACTGCTCCTTCTCACTGACAGAGACCGGACTTCGTTTCAAGTCAGGAACAGGACGAGGCGGTCGTGTTCAAGACGTCTATTGTGAAGACATCTTTATGAAAGACATGGAGAACGAGGCCATCATCTTCGAGTTGACCTATGAGGATAAGGGAGCTATTGTCAAGGCGAATGAGAGTCAAGCACTGACACCGGACTTTGACGGCATCTCCATCAAGAATGTCTTCTGCGACGGTGCTAAAACGGCTATCACGCTTGGTGGTACTCCGACCTTGAACGTAAAGAATGTCACGTTCCAGAACGTTGTCATCAAAGCGAGAAGCGGAGTGGATGCGTTCCGTTCGGAAGGAATCACCTTCGACAATGTCAACATCATTCCGGAGGTTGGACCTGCCTTCAAATTAAACAAGGCAACGAACATCACGTTCAAGAACATGCCGGCATCTGTACAGACAGGAACCTATGCCAAGATTTTCTCTGCGGAGACGAAGAACATCACCTTCGAGAAAGGCAAGCTACAGCCATCTCAGATTGAGATTCTCAACGGTGCTGATCCGTCGCAGGTAAAATATTAAGAAAAGATTTTATAAAGGGAAAGAGCCACTTCATATCACAACGAGTGGCTCTTTTCTTTTTTTATAGATAGTCAGACTGTTTGTATTCCAATTCCTGACGGAGCATATCCGTCTTCGCCATGAAATAATTTCCCTCAGTCCTTGCATACTGGATTGGATTCTCGTATATGGTCCGGATCTCCATCGGACGATGATGGTCAAAATCCAATTTCATGCTCGGAGCGTAGGAGGTCATCTTATCCGTAAAATCCATCATCTTATCCACAAATTCTCTCTCGATGATCACCTGACATGCGTTCGCCGCATTCACTACTTCAAGCATCAGGTCGTGCACCAGCGCCCGCGATGAAGGATGTTTCATCAGTTCCTCTGTCGAAGCGTTCAGTGCAACGCAAAGTCCGTTATAAGGAATATTCCACACCAGCTTCTCCCATCGTTTTTGAAGGAGATTCTCCGCATAGAAGGCAGGTACAGAAGCTTGATTAAGATCAGCGATTGCTCTTTTCAGCAAGTACACATCATCCTCTTTGTCAGAGTTGTAGAGTCCGAAAGTAACGCTGCCATAGTCAAAATGTCCGATATGAGCCGGTCTGATACGAGAAGAGCAGATAAAGGCCATTCCGCCAGCAACAGCCGGAGCGTTGTCTCCCATACGATGTCGCAGTTCTTCCTGCAGTTGCGGTTCCATCATCAAGCCATTCTGGATCAGCACTACCACCGAATGAGCATCTGTTATGCGAGCAATCATATCTGGCAACAGGCTATTGTTCACCGTCTTCATCGCTACCAGAACCACGTCACAGACAGGCATATCGGAGACCGAGTTATAGGCATGGATTTCCTTTGCAGGAATTGCAAAGTCTCCTTTGACTGATTCGATCTTCAGTCCATTCTGGCATACTGCTTCGTATTCAGAATGAAAAAGAAAATGAACCTCGGTCCCGGCATTTGCAAGCCGAGCACCATAGTATCCACCGACTGCTCCCGTACCGATTACTGCATATTTCAGTTTATCACCATGCCTCATTGTCTATGCTTTTTCTTTCTGTGTAAGAAATTCGATGATGCAATCCGCCGCCTTGCCTGCCGCACCAGGAGTTCCCAGTTTAGCAATGACACGATCGCATTCCCTCAGTTGGGTCTCACGTCCAGAGCCACTCAGTATCTTGGTCAGTTCCGTACGCAGGTTCTCTTCCGTAAAGTCAGCGGCAATCAGTTCCTTTGCCATTTCGCGTCCTGCGATAAGATTTGTCAGAGCAACGTAAGGGACCTTAATAAGCCATTTCTTCAAGATATTGGCCAAGCGTCCACCGAAAACTTGATAGACCACCACCTGCGGAACCCGGAAGAGCGTAGTCTCCAATGTTGCCGTTCCGCTGTTCACAATTGCCGCATGACTCTGTTGAAGCAGATCGTATGTTTTGTCAAACAAAACCTTGACATCCACATTTTCCTTCCTCAGGATATCATCATAAAAGTTTCTCTCAACGCCTGGTGCCCCTGCCACGACGAACTGATAGTCCGGGAAATATCGTACCATTTGCACCATCAAGGGCAGGCATGAAGAAATCTCCTGCCGGCGGCTTCCAGCGAGAAGTGCAATCAATGGTTTCTCCGGAAGACCGTTAGACGACGTAAAATGAGCATAGGACTCATCCTGATTAGCACGTAAAAAAACGGAATCGACAGAGGGATTCCCCACATAATTCACCTTGTAGTCGAATTGCGCATAGAACTCCGTTTCGAACGGCAAAATCGTAAGCATGTGGTCCACGTACTTCTTAATGCCATGAATACGAAACTGTTTCCATGCCCATATTTTGGGAGAGATATAATAGCAGACCTTCGTATTTTTCAGATGGGCCTTGGAAAACTCCGCCATGCGCAAGTTAAAGGAAGGGTAATCAATCAAGATCAGCGTATCAGGCCGGAAATGGAGCAGGGCATTTTTTGCGTCCTTCAGATTTCGCAGTACCTTACGGATGTTGAGTAGCACATTCAAGAATCCCATGAAAGCCATGTCACGATAATGACGCACCATTGTTCCCTTGTCCGCTGCCACCCGTTGCATTTGGTCGCCACCAAGAAACATAAAGAGAGCCTCAGGGTCTCGCCTCATCAGTTCCTTCATCAGATTGGACGCATGTAAATCGCCCGAAGCCTCGCCTGCAATAATAAAGTATCTCATACGTCAACGAATTGTTACATATAAATCAAGGCGACAATCAGGGCCGGGCAGAGTCCCACAAAGGCACCAATGGAGGTTTTTTCCTTCCGCATAGCCGAAAAGGCGATCAGCATGACCAGAGAGGGAATAAGAGCGATAATCATATCGTGAGAGAGGAATCCTTTTTCAGCCAGTTTTTTCATTGCATAAAGCATCGGCTGTTCCGTGTCCCAATGTGTCTTAAAGACAGCTATGTTGCAAACGACGGTCAGCAAGAGCGAAATAGCGAAGCCCAGCAGAAATGAATCAAAAGGCTTGCGTGCATGTCTGTTCTTCTTTTTCGGGTGGTTCCAAGATGAAGTGGTGGTCATAGTCTCATATCATTGCTTTTGGGAAAGACGAGAAGAGTGATTATTCTTCCATCTTCCATTTCTGAAGTTCCTGCATAAAGGGATAATTAGTCATATCGGTCTGGACCGGAACGACAGACACATATCCGTTACGAACCGCCCACACATCGGTATCCTGTGCATCCGGTTCACAATTAACGAACTCCCCTCCTAGCCAATAATAGTTATGTCCTGCCGTATCCTGCCGTTTGGTAAACTCCTCGGACCAATAGCCCGCTGCCTGACGACATATCTTCACACCTTTCTCCATCGGCAGATCGGGGATATTAACATTGAGACACGTAAAGCGTGGCAGGCCATGCAGCAGCAACTGACGTGCGAAAACAGAGGCATAATGCTTTGCACGGGTCATGTCCGCATTTGGTCGGTAACTGAAGTGTGAAATGCCCATAGCCGGGATATCGTCCACACACGCTTCCAACGCCGCTCCCATGGTCCCCGAATAGATAACGGAGATAGAAGTATTGCTGCCATGATTGATTCCGGAGAGTATCAGCGATGGGCGTCGATCTGCCAGTTGCATCAAGCCCAACTTAGTACAATCGGTAGGGGTTCCATTACACTCGTACACAGTCAGTCCCTCCTCTTCCCTAAGTTTTCTGGCGCGCAGAGGGATTGTCACTGTCAGGGCATTTGACTGAGCGGATCGGGCGCTGTCTGGCGCAACGACCAAAACATCCCCTAACGGGCGCACTGCATCCATCAGAGCAAGGATACCGGGAGCATTGATTCCGTCATCGTTTGTCAACAGAAGAAGCGGTCTTTGCATATCTATCGTTATTTTTAGGCAGAGCTAATCCATGTTTATCGTTTAATCATCCGAACCGTAACCATCAGAAAGAAAACTGCTGCGCTCAGGAAATACACGACATCGCGAAGATCAATCACTCCTCGGCTCATGGATTCATAATGAGCATTTATACCAAGAAACGAGATGCCAGACTGAACCGTTCCGGAATGGAACAAAGAAGCGATAAGGTCAAAACCCATGCAGACAAAGAAGCACAGGAAAACCGCCAGCAGGAAGGATGTGATCTGATTACGGGTCAGTGACGAGGAGAACAAACCGATAGCCACATAAATGATAGCCAAGAAAAACAGTCCGATGAATGAACCCCAGAAAGCTCCGACATCCACGTTGCCAATCGGTTCTGCGAGATACCAGACAGAAAAGAAATAAGTCATAGTCGGAATCAGAGATAACATGACCAGAATCACGCCTGCGAAATATTTTCCCAGTACAATCTGTGTTTCGGAAAGAGGTTTGGTGTATAGGAGTTCGATTGTTCCCGTTCTGTTTTCCTCGGCGAACATACGCATTGTCACTGCCGGCACGAGGAACAAATAAATCCATGGAGCCAATTCGAACAGTCCGTCCAACTGTGCATAACCAGACTCCGGAATATTGTACTGTCCTGGGAATACCCAAAGGAACAAACCGATAAACAGCAGAAAAATCCCGATGACGATATAGCCGGTTGCTGAACTAAAAAAACCCGTCAGTTCCTTGCGCATCACAGCGAACAATGCAGAAAGAAAAGCGGAGTTGAAACGATGTAATAAAACCATGGACATGAACTTTTGACGACCTCCGACAGACAAGCGTTTTCTTTAAAACTACCGTTCCGGTAATTCTCAAAGAATCCTTATATTTGCAAATTGCATTCTATCTGTGTTATTCCCGGTATTCCCTTCACAGCCAAACATCTTGTTTTTTTCAGTGAAGAGAGGGTTTAACACTAAGAGCGGATTGCAAAGATAAAAAAATAATAATGAAAAAATACGTCCTGATCATCGTGTCCCTGATGGTATGTCTCTGTTCCGCGGCTCAGTGTCTCGGAGGAGACTGTTCCATCAAAGGGCGCAACAAAGCCGCAAGGCAGAAGGCCGTCAGGATGACTGGAAACCGCAAGGTCGGTAAGGTCAAGAAAGCGAAATACAAAGGGAAGGCATTCAGTCCCTATAGCAACAGCCGTCACAAAAGCGGAGGAGGCGGATTTGATCCTTTTGCCAATGCCCGCAAGCGCAAGACTGTCAAGGGCGGTTATTCCAACTGGGACAACGGACGGAAAGGGCATCCGAAGAGCGGTCGCACACAAGGCACGTGGCGCAGTCGAGAGAAAGTCAAAGGCGGAGGTCAGTTATCCGGAGGCAAGGCGAACAACAACTGGGACCAGATGAGTGCTGATGTACAGGCGACACCTCCTGACGCACCCGAAGCAAAGCCGGTCCGCAGTTGGAGTGAATTCGGCAGTTCCTCCCACAGTATGGACGTTTCCTATGAAAAGCCTCATCAATGGCGTTACGGGTTCTACTACGGCACAGTTCTGGAGTCTGGCAACACAACGAAGCACTACCTATCCGATGCCAAAAGCAAAGATGTCATAGGAGGCGAGATTGCCCTTGAGTGGCCTACTTTGGGCAAGAGGCTCTACAACCATCATTGGAATCTACCGACATTAGGTTTGGGACTTTCTTATCTGCACCTTGGAGACGAAAACAAGTTGGGCAGTACCGTCAATCTTTTTCCCTATGCTTCCGTACCTATTGTGCGAAGCAAGCATTTAGACATAAACCTCAGTGCCGGAATGGGATTGTCCTACGTAACAAAATGGGACAAAACGGGAAAGAGTGATTTCGACGGCACAGACTGTCAAGGTTATGACCATCCGCTGATAGGCAGTCCGGTGAACCTCATGCAGAAAGTAGGTCTTGGCTTCTCCTATCGACCGGTATTCAAGGCGAACAATGCCATTGACGACCAATGGGCTCATTGGACCCTTTTTGCGGAGGCCTGTCTTATTCATATTGACAATGGAGGTATCCTTCAGCCGAACAAAGGCATTGCCGTTGCCGGTGGAGAGATTGGGTTAAAGTACACGCCTGAAATACCAGACTATCCGGTACGTCAGAAGACGGGAACGATGCCCCACTCGCGCACATTGGACATTGGTTTGGCAGGAGGCATCAAACAGGGGACCCACCTCTCCGAGGATATCCATGGGACTGCCAATCTGAATGCCGCCCTCATGTGGCAAGCACTCAATGTATGGCGCACCGGATTCGGTCTTGACCTTTTCTATGACGGCACCTACTCCCGTGACTATGTGCCTTGTCGCCATGACATTTACGATGGGAAATACGACAAGGGGACCCTGACCGACCAATTTCGTGGCGGAGTCTTCTGGGGCAATGAAATCACCTTTGGTCGGGTTGCCGTATTAGCCGATGCGGGCTATTATCTGTACGACAACATCAAGGCCGACGGAGAAAACTGGTATTGGCGTTGGGGCATGAAATACCATTTTGGAGAAAAATGGTATGCAGTAGGCAGTGTCAAGCAGCACAAACTCAAAGCCGATCTGCTGACCATTGGACTTGGCTACAGTCTTTATTAGATACAAACCATATCACCTGCGAACGATTCCACATGCAAAACCATTCATCCTCAAGCATTCACAAGCTCATCCTATCCATCGGATTACTATTCTGTTGGAACACGATACTATGGTCAGCCTCACCATCGGCTATCACCATTGGATCCCGCAACATCACTCCAGAGTATTTCCAATACGTATTCCACAAGAACCGTATCACTCCAAACGGCAGGAAGCAAAGTGCGGAAGAGTATCTAAAAGACTTCACGAACTTCGAACTAAAAGTCAGCGCGGCACGTCAAGCGAAAGAAGATACGACTCAAGCCTTTCGAGACTTTTGCGAGCAGAAACGAGCTGAACTGAGCCGAAAATACCTCAATGACTCATCGGAACTTGCTACGATGGTCGAGACCGAACTGCAGCGCAGTGCGGAAGACATAGATCTCAGTCACATACTCATCCGCGAAGACAGTCTCAACAAAGAACTGTCGAAACAGCGAGCGCTCACTGCTCGTCGCCGTATTGACGTAGACCCTTTTGACACGGTAGCACGATGGATGAGTGACGATCCGAGTGTCGTACGCAATCAAGGTCATTTAGGTTGGATGACAGCCATGTGGGTAGTCTGGCCTTTGGAAGAAGCCGTTTACAACGCAAAAGTCGGAGAAATCGGCGGTCCTCTGCAGAGTCGTTATGGTTGGCACATCTACAAAGTCAATGCACGTCGTCGCAATATGGGAGCACGTTTGGTAACGCGTATTGACTCGACGGGTCAGGAAGAAGAAATGCCATGGCTTCGTATCGGAGAGACCGCGAAAGAAGTAGAGGATGCCGTCTTTGCCCTTCGGAATATTGGAGAGATCACCCCTCCGGTTCGCACCATCATGGGCACGTTCCAGTTCCGTCTAATGGAAAAGAAGTCATGGGAAGAGATGAAAGACAACTTGCGAGACGAGATACGGACTCGCATTGTAAGTGGCCAGATGGATCGCAGCCTTGTTGTCCGTGAGCGTCTGGCGGACCGACTTCGCGCCGAGAACGGATGGACAGACAAGAAATGGAGCGATGATGAAGTAATCGCCAAAGAAGATGCGCAACTTGAACAGAAATTCCCATCCATGAAGCATGAATTGGAATATCAAAAAGACCTATGGCTCTTCTTCCGTGCTCAAGAAAGAGAATGGAATACGATAGCGATGGATGAAGAGGGGATGCGCCGTCAATTTGAAAACAATAAGGCTAAATACATACAGCAAGAACTCTCACAAGGGCGCAAAGAGCCCGTCACATATCGTGATGTACGAGGCCTTGTGGAAGATGACTTACAAAAAGAGCGTGATATCCAATGGCTGGATCAGCTTCGCCAGGCTCATCCCGTCAAGGTCAACACCGCTATCATCCAAACCATACAATAAAGATCAACTACCATTTGAATTCTGACCAATCATGAAATCGATCATACGAAAGAGCATCCTGTCTGTCGGTTTATTACTCACGACCCTTTCCGTTTCTTCTCAGAATGACACCACAGTCGCCGTTGCCAACCCATCCCCTGACCAAGGTAAAATCATCGATGAGGTGATATGGGTTGTAGGAAACGAGGCGGTGCTCCGAAGTGATGTTGAGAAACAAGTACAGCAGCTCAAATACGAGCGTGTGGACATGGGAGGAGATCCCTATTGTCGTATTCCAGAGCAGTTGGCTGTTCAGAAGTTGTTTTTACACCAAGCCGATCTTGACAGTATAGAAGCCAATGAGGTAAGCATCAAGATGCAGGTTGACCAGCGCATGTCACAGGTCGTCTCTCAGATTGGCAGTGAAGAGAAAGTTGCCGAATACTACGGAAAGAGCATCCAACTGCTTCGCGAAGACCTGTACGAACAAGCCCGTGACCAGTCACGCATGCAGCAGGTACAGCAGAAGATAGTCGGTGATCACAAACTGACGCCGAGTGAAGTACGCAAGTATTGGGAAACAGAGATGCAGGAAGAGGACATTCCAACTATACCGACGAAGGTAGAGGTACAGATACTGACCATGGAGCCCAAGCTCACGCTCAAAGAGACCGAAGCCATCAAAGACCGTCTTCGTGAAATGAGGAAGCGGGTAGAGAGTGGAGAGGCCTCCTTCTCCATGCTTGCCACGCTCTACAGTGACGATGTTGGATCCGCAAAAGTAGGAGGCGAACTGGGATTCATGGGCAAAGGTCAATTAGTAGATCCTTTTGCCAATGAGCTTTTCAGCATGAATGAGAACAAGAGTCTCTCCCGCATTGTTGAGAGCGAATTCGGTTTCCACCTCATCCAGTTCATTGAGCGCCGCGGAGACAAGATCAATTGTCGTCATATCCTTCTGAAGCCCAAAGCCACTGACGAAGAAAAGGAGCGCATCAGAGCACGCATGGACAGTGCATTAACGCTCATCCGTGAAGGGAAAGTCACCTTTGAGGATGCCGTATTCCGGTGGTCGGAAGACAAGGACACGAAGATGAACGAAGGCATTTTGGAGAACAGCCGTGACGGTTCCTCCTCATTTGAATATCAGGCTCTTCCGGAAGGCGTTGCTCGTGAGGTTCACTCCCTTCAGGTAGGAGAGATCAGTCAGCCGTTTTTCATGGAGAACTCCAAAGGCAAACAAGTCTGCGCCATTGTAAAGCTCAAATCACGTACAGAGCAACACAAGGCGAACCTCACTGACGACTATCAGTTAATGAAAAACTACGTACAAAACCAGAAAAACGAAAAGGTACTGCAGGAATGGGTCAAGGAGAAACAAAAAGAGACCTATATCCGTATCTCCCCTGAACTGCAGGGATGTGACTGGACATATCCAGGTTGGGTCAAAGAGAGCTCCTCCTCCAACTAATACAAGAAAGGCAAGTCGAATATGGAGTTCCGGAAAACGAGACGAAGAACTATCTTCCCACTATTGCTATTGACATGCTTTGTATCCGGGTGTCTGCATGCGCAGACCGGGAAGACGAGGATGTCCGATCGTCGTCTTGTCATGTTGGAGCATGCCGACCAGTTGAATTATGACAAAGAAGAAACGGGCGATGCTCAAGTTCTCACGGGCAATGTCCGTTTCCGTCATTTAGGAGCGAAGATGACCTGCGACAAAGCCCTCTTCTATCCAGAAGACAACAGTTTTGATGCCTTCGGGAACGTACATATGGAACAGGGGGATACCCTATTCATCACAGGAAACGTTCTCCACTACTTTGGAGACGAGCGTCTGGCACGCCTAAAGGGTAATGCAAAGATCATCAACCGCGAGTCGGTATTAGAATCCGACAGTGTGGACTATGACCGGAACACCTCGACGGGATACTATTACACAGGAGGGAAACTCTATGACAAGGACAACCAGCTCACCTCCTTTTACGGGGAATACAACACTGAGACCAAGATGGCCCTTTTTCGGGAGAATGTCCGACTACTTGGAAAGAGCGGGGCTCTTGCCACCAACGACTTAAAATACAATACTGCATCCAAGATTGCCTACATACAGGGACCTTCGGTGATTCAGCAGGAAGGAGAGACAGCTGCACGTTGTGAAGGCGGGTGGTATGACACCCGTCGTCGTAATGCCCAGTTGTCCACAAACGTCCGTATTGACCGTAAAGACGGTAAGCGTCTCAAGGCAGACCTTGTCGATTATGACCGTTCGACAGGAGAAGCCTTTGCCCGTGGACATGTTGAGATGTGGGACACGATTCAGAAAGTAGGATTAAGGTCTCATTTTGCGTATATCCGAGACGGCAACCCTCTGAATGGAGATCCGAAGAGGGTCGTGCTTCCTCCAACGGGTCCTGCGCGTGGCTGGGGAGACGGAGATTATGCTCTTGCCTACGACAGTGCCGTTGCGATGGAATACTCCGGAGGGGATACATTGTATTTGCATGCTGATACCCTGCGAGCTGTCCAAGATGACCGTGACACGACCCTTCGTCGTGTATGGGGCATTGGTAACGTGCGCTTCTTCCGCAAGGACTTACAGGGGAAATGCGATACAGTCAAAGCCTTTACAGGAGACTCCATTATCCACATGTACGTAGCACCGGTCATCTGGAGTGATTCCATACAACTTGCCGGTGAGGAGATGTCCGTCAAGATGAACAAAGACCTCCGTCCCGAGATTCTATGGGTAACTGGCTGGGTCTGTGGTGTCGTACAGGAAGACACCCTCCGCTTCAATCAGGTTGAAGGGCGTAAGATGACCGGGTACATGGAAAACGGAGAACTTCGCAAAGCGATTGTAGAAGGCAATGCACAGACCCTCTACCATGCTAAAGAGAAGGACGGATCCGTCGTTGGAGTCAACAAGGCTGAGAGCAGTTTCCTAACCTTTCACATGAAAGACAAGAAGATGGATCGAATTGTCCTTTCGCCTGCCTCTTCGGGCACTCTCTATCCTGAGGATCAGATACCCGAAGACGAGAAGAAATTGAAGCACTTCTCTTGGCAGGAGGACGTCCGTCCTATTGACGCGACCGACCTATTCCGTCGCAACCCACCTATTCAGACCTTCGGTCGAAAGAAAAAGCGTCGATAAATATCCTTATGACTTGCATTACCGCTGATAATCGGAGGGATTGATTCCATCGAGGATGGTCATCAACTCCGTGAGAGTTGCGGCACGCAGCATGGCTATGCGTGTCTCCCTGAAATTCGGTATCCCCTTGAAAAGAGGTGTTGCAGCCAGGTGTCGTCTGCTGTGTAGGATGCCACGATATTCGTCCAACTTCTCAACGTTGCTATAAACCATTTGCTTGAGCAGTGCCATCTGTTCGTCCCATGTCAGCGAAGCAGCATGTACACCGTTATCCAGGAAAGACCTCATCTCACGAAAGACCCATGGTTTTCCTACCGATGCGCGTCCAACCATGACGGCATCCACCCCATACCGTTCGAAGCACTCACGTGCCCGTTCTGGAGTTGTCACGTCACCGTTTCCTATAATGGGAATATGAATACGAGGGTTCTCCTTCACCGTCCCAATGAGCGACCAGTCTGCCTCGCCCCGGTACATCTGTTCTCGTGTACGACCATGTATAGTTAGCGCGGCTATGCCACAGTCCTGCAATTGTTCAGCGATCTCTGTTATACCGATTCCACTTCCTGGCATTGCAGCGGCATCGTTCCATCCCAGCCGTGTCTTCACCGTAACAGGAACATGGACAGCCTTGACAACCGCCTCAACGATCCGCAGCATAAGCGGGATATTTTGCAGCAAACCTGCCCCTGCCCCTTTCCCTGCCACCTTCTTGACGGGGCATCCACAATTTATATCAATGACATCCGGTTGTGCCTCCTCGCACATCTTAGCTGCCTCGACCATCGTATCGGGGTCTTTTCCGTAAATCTGAATAGCAGCAGGACGTTCTTCCTTCAGGATATTCAGTTTTCTCTCCGTACTTCTCACATTGCGTATCAGTGCGTCGGAAGAGACGAACTCAGTTGTCACCATATCGGCTCCCTGCTGTTTGCAGAGCATACGGAAAGCAGGATCCGTCACGTCTTCCATGGGAGCCAGGAACAAAGGGTATGGTCCGAAAGTGATATCTCCTATTTTCATCATATCTGTCTGCAAAGGTACTTTAAAATCCAACAAGGCAAAAAGACTCTTTCAGGTCATCTACCATAAAAAGAAGAGGCCTGCGAGAATCGCAAGCCTCTTCGGGAACGATATAATTCGTATTGTCGTTTACTTAACGATAGACTTGAACACTTCTTCGTTGAAATATTTAGCAAACTCGATATCTGTTGCTGCGCGTTTCTTAAGGTTATTGTCCTTCACTGCCTCTTTCAGTTCGTTGTAGAGGTCTGAAGAATTACCCTTGCGAGCAGCAACGATTGCCTTGAGATAGTGAGTTGTTGCATTTGGTTCCTCAACCTGACCCAAGATTTCCTCAGCGGAAGCGTTGTCCTTATTCACGAGTTTAGAAACTGCTGCGTTGTTTGTCTTGTCACCAGCGAGAGCCTTCTCTGCCGCGCCGTAGTCACCCTTGTGGAGGTAGATTACGCCGAGAGCGTCATCGAGTTTCTCGCCGAGACCTGCTGCCTTACCGAGGAACTGTTCAGCGATTTTGATTTCGCCGTTGTGCAGTTTGATGATACCCCAGTTATAGTTCGTTTCATCGGCAGAAGAGTTCATGTCGATTGCCTTAGAGAACTGCTTTTCCGCGCCGTCGAAATCACCCTTGAGATACTTTGCAGCACCGAGGTTATTGACTGCACGCCAGTCAGAAGGGTAGTTATCCACCGCTTTCTGGTAGATCTGTTCTTTCTCGTTAAGGTCATCGGTAAGAGTAGCGGCGTAGAGGAGTTCCTCAGCAGAAAGAGAGCTTGGGTCGCTCTTGACGAGAGACTTGAGTTCAGCATCGCTCTTGCCTGCCAATTCGAATCCGACCTTCATCTTAGAGCGGCGGAGTTGTGGGAGGATATCCGTAGCGAGCACTTCGTATGCAGCGCTGAGTTTACGGATTTCGACCTCACGCTGATCTGGATCGGAGAACTGAGAGAGGACGCTCAGGATGAGTTCCTTATCCTGGATAGCGGACTTAGAAACGAGATCCTGGAAGCCGTCCCAGTCTTCAGCCGTATATTTAGAGTCAATCTCTACGTTCTGCTTGATTTGTTTGAGTTGTTTGTCGATATAGTTGACAGCAACACGTTCACGACCTTCTGCGAGGTTGGTATTCAAGCCGACCGAACCTTCTGGAGATGCATAGCCAGAGATTTCAACGCTCTTAACGGATGAGCTGCTGTTCTCGCTAACCTCCTGCAGTTTACGCATAAGCTCGCGTATTTCGTCCTTATTCAGCTCGCTGGAACGGATATCTGTCTTAGCAACGAGGAAGTTGATAGCAGCCTCCTGCGTAGAGGAAACGGAGTGTTGGAAGCCGTCTTCCGCGAAAGCTGGTTCCAGTCCATCAGCTTTTGCGAGCGTGTAAGTATAGTTGATACCGTCAGCCACCTTCACTTCTGGCAGGTTGTAGGACTTAGCGCCCTGAGCCACGGTGAATCGCAGATAGAGTTCAGACTTAGCCATTTCAGGAACGAAGTCGAACTGTACGCGTTGTGTATATGTACCGCCAGCCTTGTAAGAGATTTTCTTATCGTTACCCTGCACTTCTTCGCCCTGATAGGTAGCGGCCTTCAGTTCTTTCTCCTGTCCGTTGTACTTCAGAACTGGGGTAACGGTTACTGTAGCATTCTTTTTCAGATACTTCTCTGGGAAAGTTCCCGTGATAGTTGCATTCACGACACCGCCTTTAGCAACCAGCGGAGACGGAGAAACCTTGAAATACTCCTGCGAAAGAGGTCCCATTTTCTTACAAGAAGAAACCGAAACAATCATTGCGAGGGCAGCCAAGGCCATCAAGACATGATTTCTCATAAAATTTAGTTGTGTATTTGTTAGTATTATCTTTGTTAATAATTATTTTCACGTCAAAGCGCTCGGGCACTTTTAGGTTACAAAATTCATAATAATTCAGCAAAATACCTAAATTTGAGCATAAAATTCACTGTGTTTTTTACATTATTTTAGTTTTGTACACATGATAGGGCTGAAAAAAACGGGTAACATCCTGAAGGCGAGTGCGTCTTACCTTTGTTCGGCCCTGATGCATCGTCCTCTGACATGGGGGATGCCGTTCTTCTACTCCATTGAACCGATCAACCTCTGCAACCTCCATTGTCCAGAGTGTCCTTCGGGCAATGGTTCTATGCGTCGCAAGCGTGGAATGATATCCATGGAGGACTATTGTCGGATTATCGACCGCATTGCACCCTATGCCGTCCATCTGACCCTTTATTTTCAGGGCGAGCCGTTGCTCCATCCCCAATTTCCTGAATTAGTCCGTCATGCCCATGCGAGGGGTCTCTATACCTCCACATCCACGAACGGTCAGTTATTGAACGAAGAGATGGCGGAGCGACTGGCAGAGGCGGGGCTCGATCACCTCATCGTCTCCGTTGACGGAGCCACTCAGAGCAGTTACGAGACCTACCGTATCGGTGGGCGTCTTGACCTTGTGATGGATGGTATTCGGCACGTTGTCAAGGCAAAAGAGAAGCTGTGTACATCCAAGCCCCGCATAGAGATGCAGTCGCTTGTCTTTGCGCATAACGAATCCGAGTTAGAAGACCTGAAACGGAAGTCCCGTTCGCTTCGAGTAGATCGTTTCACCCTGAAAACGGCACAAGTTTACGACTATCGGAACGGCAGTCCACTGATTCCCATCCAAAAGAATCTTTCACGTTATATACGTCAGGCTGACGGCACCTACCGTCTCAAGCGTTCGCTTCCGAACCGTTGTCGTCGGATGTTCTGCGGTGCGGTCATAGACTGGCAGGGAAATGTACTTCCTTGTTCCTTTGACAAAGACGGAGAGCACGCGTTCGGCAACCTGCTGGAGCAGGACCTGGAAACGATCTGGTACGGTCCTCGTGCGCAAGCCTTCCGTCATCGTCTGCTCTGTGACCGTTCCTCCTGCACTATCTGTCGAAACTGCGTGTATTGACTCATAAAGAAAGGAGAACGACTTCGTCATCGTCCTCCTTTCATTCTCATTTCAATCCTCGATATTCGTCCATTCGGGAGCATCGTTCCGTTCGGAGCGGTATCCTCTCCCCTTATTGAACCGTCCGTTGCGTTCCTTTCCTTGGCTTTTAAAGCCGCGTCTGTTCGGGCTATCCTGTCCCTCGAACCGTCTGTTACGATTGTTACGTCCCTTGTCATCCCATGCCGTACGTTCTTTCCTACCACGAAAATCCCGTTCCTCGTCATAACGTCGGAACTTACGCACTCCATCCGACCCTTTTGAGTACTTCGTCCTGTATCCCACTTCCTCGTCACGGGAAGGTCGAGTCGGTCTCTTGCCACCATAATTACGGTCGCCCGGTTTATCGCTGTAGAAGCGTCGCCCTGAGTGCTGTCGTTTCTCTCCTCTGTAAGGACGCTGTTCATAATCCCGATCGACGCGTTTCTCCTTCTCGAAGCGGAAATGACCTCGTTCGGCTCGGTCGAACTCCTCGGAGTTATTCTGTTCCTTGTGGTATTCTCCCCGTTCTATCTTCCCCATGACAAAATCCTTCCGAGTGCCGGCAAAGACCTCGTAATGGCAGTAGAGGCAATCCAGTTTACCATTAACCAGTTCGATCTTCTTCGAAGGTTTCATTCCTATGGTCGAGAGATACTGTTCCTGGCTGGAGATCACCCATGCGTCGTTCCCTGCAAACTGTCGTTTCAGCAATCGTCCGAGGTCACCGTAGAGATCAAGGATTTGGTCGTCCTTTAGTCGTTCGCCATAGGGCGGATTCGTCACCATCAGCATTGACTCTGACGCCGGCACTTCAAGGTTCTCGATACTGCATGCCTGGAGTTCGATGTATTTGGACAGCCCTGCGCTCTTGACATTTTCCTCTGCCAGTTGGATCGTCGGTCGAGAAATATCGCTTCCGTATATTTTGTAGTTAAATTCGCGTTCGTAGCTATCGTCGTTATAGATCTCATCGAAGAGATCGGCGTCAAAGTCTCTCCACTTCTCGAAGGCGAACTCCTTACGGAAGATGCCGGGAGGGATGTTGAGAGCGATGAGGGCTGCTTCTATCACGATGGTACCGCTGCCGCACATAGGGTCGATAAAATCCCTGTCACCTTTCCATCCAGCCAGCAGGAGCATCCCCGCAGCCAGAGCCTCACTGATAGGAGCCTCATTCTGAGAGATGCGGTAGCCGCGTTTATGCAGGGACTCGCCTGAGCTATCGAGCGAGATGGTGCAGGTACGGTCAGCGATATGGACATTCACCATAAGGTCTGGGTGTGTCAGACTCACAGACGGTCGTTTCCCATCCTTCTCGTTGAACTGATCAGCGATAGCGTCCTTGACGCGATATGCCACGAACTTCGAGTGTGTAAAATTCTCCGAATAAACGGTTGTATCTATTGAGAACGTCTGGTTTGATGACATATACTCGCTCCAGTCTATACCCTTTGCCTTGTCGTACAGTTCGTCGGCGTCCTGAGCCGTGAAGGTAACCAGCGGCACCAGGAAACGTGTCGCGGTCCGGCAGCATAGATTGGCACGGTAGAGCATAGCCTTATCCCCTTTGAAACTGACGGCTCGGATGCCGACTTCGATTTCCTCGGCACCCAGATCTTTCAGTTCCTTGGCCAGTACTTCTTCGAGACCCTTGTAGGTCTTTCCCATAATGGGAAACTTCTCACTCATGTATTGTCTGATTGAATAATGATATCGTCTTTTTTTCTCAGAACTGCGAAGACGTCCCTTCGCCTTTGAAAAACACCTTGGACCCTGCCGGCACATCGTTGGCGATCCATACATTGCCTCCGATGACCGAACCGCGTCCTATGGTCACACGTCCAAGGATAGAGGCATTGGAATAGACCACTACATCATCCTCCAGAATCGGGTGTCGCAGAATTCCCTTAATCGGGTTTCCGTCCACGTCAAGCGGAAAGCTCTTTGCGCCGAGCGTCACACCCTGATATAGCTTCACGTTATTTCCGATAACGGCCGTTTCACCGATTACGACACCTGTTCCGTGGTCGATCGTGAAATACTCGCCGATTTTTGCACCCGGGTGGATATCGATTCCTGTTTCGGAGTGTGCCATTTCCGTAATGAAACGCGGGATCAGGGGAACGCCCAATTCGAGCAGTTCGTGAGCGATGCGGTAGTTCAGCATTGCCTTCAGAGCCGGGTAGCAGAAGATGATCTCGCCGTAACTTTTAGCAGCCGGGTCGCCGTTATAGGCAGCGATAACGTCTGTTGTCAGCACCTCGCGCAGGTCCGGCAGCCGTCGTATAAACTCCGTCGCGATTGCCGCACTGCGCTGGTGAGCTGACTCACCCAGCATTTCGACATCGCCTGCGAAGCACAAGCCCGCATAGATCTGGTCATTGAGCAGTCGGTGCAGTTTTTCGAGGCTGACTCCGACATGGTACTTCACGTTATAGGAGCGTAGCGGAGTCTCGTCGAAATAGCCTGGGAAAAGGACGGATCGTGAGAGATTCACCACCTCGCGCAGTGATACGATCGACGGCATACGGCTGTCTGCCTCCACCTGGTATCCCACCATTTTAAGTCCATCGGGGTCAGTCAGTCTCCAGGTGACCTCATCCAGGGCTTCTTTCTGTTCCTGATTAAAATCTGCGTTCATTCTTTTTCTTGAGCCTTGAGGTGATTGATAAGCGGATTGGCATACATCTCCAACATCTTCGTCCGCAGGAACTCCTCGTCCTTGTTGGGCAGGTCGATTTTCTGGAGTTGTCCCTGAATATATTGGTCGAATGCCTTGCGTTCGTCGGCGGAGTATTCACTTGCGAATCGGTCCACACCGAGCAGTTCGTCGTAAGCCACCTTATTATTTGGATAGATGGTATAGTTAAGATGGATATGCTTATCGATAAGTTCGGCAATTGCCGTCAGCTGTTCGTTCTTGACGGAGGTAGCGGAAGCAATCCTGTCGATTTCCTCGTTTATATTCCCAACGAAATAGAACCGCACGCGTCCCTTTCGTCCCATGACACCCGTTTTCATATTGAGCAGGTCGTCTGCCTGACTCTTTTTGTATGCGGCATCGTCGCGTTTCTGTTGGAACTCCTTCGCTTTGAGGTAGTCGCATGGGTCGTATTCATAGCTGATTGCTGTCGGACAGAGATTCAGTTGTTTAAAATTCTCTATCAGGGACTCATTGCCTGACATATTGAACATCTTCAGCAGAGCCACCTGTGTGCGGTCGTTTGAATCCTTGGCGCGTCCTTCACGCTGAGCAATCCAAACGCTCTGGTTGCGTCGAGCGACCGTATCACGTATATAGGCCGACAGTCGCATGGAGCTCTCCAATTGCTGTCGTATCGGCAGGTTTCTCTCAACGATAAAACTGCGGTTGATGCGGACCAGACGTCGGATCCAGTCGTAGATCAAGAGATTATCTCCTATGGCTATTTCGGTCATAGGGATTCCTGTCCCGACCAGATTAGAGTTGAGGAAAGCAGAGTCGAGGATAATATCGCGATGGTTGGAGATGACGACATATCCTTTTTGAGGGTTCAGATTCTCCAGTCCGTTCAGTATAACTCCGTCGGTTGTCTGTGCTGTTATGTGGTTCAGGTAGGTATGAATAATTTTCTCCTGAAACTCCGCTATTGTCTTCAGGCTTAGCAGAAATTGTTTCAATTCCTCGACATCCCATCCGGGAAAGAACGAAGGCAGTAATGCCGCGAACTTCGGTTCGTTCAGCAGGAACTGAATCTGTTCATGAAGTTCGTTATCCCGATAAGGTCGTATTGCATCAAAATCAAAATCCATATTCGTTTCCATGATTTTAACTTGTTTGATTCGTTCAGTGTTTCCTCAGCCAGAAGTAGGAGCCGACCAGCATTGGAAGCACGTAATTAAGCAGCCAGACAGAGACCGATGCGCACATCACCGCCACGGCATCCTCCGTAACTGGTCGCAGGAGGGTAAACACGGCTACGCCCATTGAGGCTCTCACTGCCCCTTCGGACAACAGCATTGAAGGTGTAAAGGTAACAAATAAATAATTTGTTGCAATACCCATTGCTCCCTCTACCCCATTCAGGTTCACGCCAAAGAATCGCAGCAGGAGGTAGAACTGTGTGCAGAACACGACATAACGAGCCATCGAAATCAGTAGCACTTCCGTCAGTTGGCATCGTTCCATCCGGCTCACCGGAGCGAGGTACTTCTCCCACCTTCTCACCGGTCGCAGCCGTTGGAGTCGAGTGCCCAGTTGAGGGAGCAGGAAATAGGTTGTCAAGCAGAGGACGAGCAAGGCGATGCCCAACGCGTATGTCGAGGCGGAATCGGCGAGATAGACCAGTGATGCCGGGATGCCACCCATCATCACCACGCCTGTCTGGCTCATAGCGCCTACCACGCCCAGCGAGATGCCTCGAGCGCGGTTTCCCTCGGAGAGGAAGACGCATCGTCCGGGATATTCACCGATGCGGTTGGGAGTAAAGAATGCGACGGTACAACCACGCAGGACGGCTTTCAGTGCAATCCCAAAGCCGAGGTATTCCAGTTGTCGAGTCAGTCTCTGCCATTTCAGTGCCTCGAGTGCCCAGTTCACCGGTATAAGGAGCAGCATTCCGACTCCCCAGCGCCACTGTCCGTTGCGCAGATGGTCGCACCACTCGTCGAATCCGACACCTCGGTCACGAAAAGCAAGAAGCGTATAGAGCAATGCTCCATACGCTATGATGAGTACTCCCCATTTGATTATGGGGAATATTTTCGATTCCCAGAGGTCACTCCAGTTTGACGTCCTCGCCATTGATCTTCACATTCTCAAACTTGACGTTCTCGGCTCCTGCTATCTTGTGAGGGATTTTCACGTTATCGAACGAGCAGTTGCGCAGTGTCACGCCGGTCACCTGTTTCTGCGGTGTATTGGTAAGTCCGTCGATCCAGACGCCGTACTTACTCTTCTGGCTTGTCACGTTCTCCATCAAGAAATTCTTCACGAGAGGCATGTTCGGTCCTTCCGTCACGTTTTCGTACTTCATTTCGACGCGGAACACCGCCTCCTTGCAGACTCCCACCTTGATATTGCGGATGAAGAAATTCTCCAGTTCGCCGCCGCGTATCGGGTTGGACTTGATGCGTATTACACGGTCGAGGTTCGGGCTATCCATTTCGCAATTCTCTGCCCAAACGTTCTTCACGTTGCCGGATATCTCGCTTCCGAGCACTACGCCACCGTGTCCGTCGATCATCTTGCAGTTACGCACGATGATATTCTGTGACGGTTTGCCCCAGCGTCGTCCATCGTTATTCTTTCCACTCTTGATAGCGATGCAGTCATCGCCCGTATTGAACGTACATCCATCAATGAGTACGCCGTCGCAAGACTCAGGGTCACAACCGTCGTTGTTCGGTCCGTGGCTGCTTACCGTCACGTTGCGTACGGTCACGTTCTCGCTCAGCATTGGGTGGAGGCACCAGAATGGGGAGCGTTGCAGGGTGAATCCTTCGAGCAGGATATTCTTACAGTTGATAAACTCGACGAACGAAGGTCGCAGACGGTCGGCATAGGTCATCACGCGTTGCTGCATCGGCACGTTCTCCTCCTCCATGCGAGCGAGTCGGTTACGTCCGCCGTTCTCCTTTGTCCCGTTCCATTCCTGGCAAATCACACCTTCTTTCCATCCGTGTTCCTTCTTTCCTTTCCAAGGCCACCAGTTATCGTCGGTTGCCTGTCCGTCGATGATACCCTTTCCGGTGAGACCGATGTTTGTTTCACCATTGGCATAGATGAGCGGGTGATAGTTGTAGCAGTCCCATCCTTCCCAGCGAGTCTGTACCATCGGTTCATAGTCCGTCGGATTCGTTGAGAACTTCAGTACTGCACCTTCCTGCAGATGGAGGCATACGTTGCTTTTGAGGGTGATTGGTCCTGTATAGAAAGTACCTTTCGGAACGATGACGATGCCTCCGCCGTTGCGGTGTGCGACGTTGATAGCCTCGTTGATAGCCTGGTTCTTATAGTTTTCCTGTCCAGCCACAGCTCCGTACAGCGTGATGTCGTAGCACTTCTGTTTGAACTTCGGAGCCTTGATGCGTTTCTCTACCTTCTTAACGTCCTTCCACGGGTTGTCCGTAATCTTGATGTCCTTGCTTGCGCAAGCCGTTCCTGTCATCAGTGTTGCTGCCAGCACGGCGAGGATAGCGTTCTTCATAGTCTTGTATGTGTTTTTCTATTTTTGATTATGGTCTTTCAATAAGAGCAGGGCGCAACTCATCCCCCTGCTAATTTCTCCAAAGATAAGTAAAACTCCCTTATCCGCAAAATTCCGGTCCTTACAGGCCTTATTCGGGTTATCCAGTCAGGGATGGGGGAAGAAAAAGCAGACCGCTGTCCTCCCGCAGAACGGGGAGACAGCGGTCGTGCCGTATTCTGACTGAACGTGTCGGTTGGGCTCTGATTTTTCAGTATCTGCCGACGACGTTTTTTGTTGCAGTCTTAGAGTTTTGGACCTGCAGCAACGAGAGCCTTGCCGGCTTCGTTGTTCTCGTACTTCTTGAAGTTATTGATAAAGCGGCCAGCCAGATCCTTTGCCTTCTCTTCCCACTGAGATGCGTCAGCATAGGTATCGCGAGGATCGAGGATCTTCGGATCTACGCCGTTCAGCTGAGTAGGAACTACGAAGTTGAAGTAAGGGATGGTCTTGGTCGGAGCCGAGTCGATAGAGTGGTCGAGGATAGCGTCGATGATACCGCGCGTATCCTTGATAGAGATACGCTTGCCGGTACCATTCCAACCTGTATTTACGAGATAAGCCTTAGCACCGCTCTTCTGCATCTTCTTAACGAGTTCCTCTGCGTACTTGGTTGGGTGGAGTTCGAGGAATGCCTGTCCGAAGCAAGCCGAGAAAGTCGGAGTTGGTTCGGTGATGCCACGTTCGGTACCCGCGAGTTTCGCTGTAAATCCGCTCAGGAAGTAGTACTTCGTCTGCTCTGGGTCGAGGATAGACACTGGAGGCAGCACGCCGAATGCGTCGGCACTGAGGAAAATCACCTGTTTTGCTGCAGGTCCCTGGGAGAGCGGGCGCTGGATATTCTTGATATGGTAGATTGGGTAAGACACGCGGGTATTCTCGGTCACGCTCTTATCAGCGAAATCGATCTTTCCGTTCTTGTCCACCGTTACATTCTCGAGGAGGGCATCGCGGCGGATTGCGTTGTAGATATCCGGTTCGCTTTCCTTGTCGAGGTTGATCACCTTCGCATAGCAGCCGCCTTCGAAGTTGAATACTCCCTCGTCGTCCCATCCGTGCTCGTCGTCGCCGATGAGTTTACGTTTCGGGTCGGTAGAGAGGGTTGTCTTACCGGTTCCGGAGAGGCCGAAGAAGATAGCGGTATTCTCGCCGTTCATATCGGTATTAGCGGAGCAGTGCATAGCAGCCATGCCCTTGAGAGGGAGGAAGTAGTTCATCATGGAGAACATACCCTTCTTCATTTCGCCGCCGTACCAGGTATTGATAATCACCTGCTCCTTGCTTGTTACGTTGAAGACAACGGCCGTTTCGGAGTTGAGTCCGAGTTCCTTGTAGTTCTCGACCTTACCCTTCGAAGCGTTGTAAACGATGAAGTCCGGTTCCTGGTCGAACTCCGCCTCGTTCTGAGGGCGGATGAACATATTCGTTACAAAATGAGCCTGCCATGCCACTTCCATGATGAAGCGCACCTTCATGCGTGTATCTTTGTGAGTACCGCAGAAACCGTCCACGACATAGAGTTTCTTGTTAGAAAGTTCCTTCTTAGCGATTTCCTTTACGGCAGCCCATGCTTCTTTGCTTGCACGGTGGTTGTCGTTCTTATACTCCTCAGAAGTCCACCAAACGGTATCGTGGGAGTTCTCATCGTCCACGATGAACTTATCCTTAGGCGAACGTCCGGTGTAAACACCCGTCATCACGTTGATTGCACCGAGTTCAGTTTCCTGACCTTTGTCAAAACCCGTGAGACCCTCTTTGGTCTCTTCATTGAACAGCACTTCATAGGAAGGATTGTAGAGAACCTCGGTTGTACCGGTAATTCCGTACTTCTCCAACACTGACTTGTCAAACTTTGCCATGTTTTTTTGTGTATGAAATTTATTGATTTTAAAGTTACTTTATTTCGTTCTATCCGTGCAGGGACCTGCGTTTGTACACAACACGCAGCGACATGCCCCTTATCGGTCAGTTTGCAAAAATAGAAAGAATATCTCAAATCGTACACATCAATTAAAGAAAAATTTCCTTAATTATTAGAAAGATCTTCAGGAATCGAGGATTCCGGCACTTTTGGGGGAACACACTCCAAAAGGTTGTGAATAGCTCTCAAATTTGTATCTTTGACATATCCCACACAACGAGTTCTCGCGGGGGGTTTATGTTACCTTAGTTGTGAATAGCTCTCGAAATTGTATCTTTGACATAAGAAAATGAACACAAATCACGCACAAGAAAGTTGTGAATAGCTCTCGAAATTGTATCTTTGACATATCTCACACAACGACACCGCCATCGGTGATAGGGGTCGATGCGTTGTGAATAGCTCTCGAAATTGTATCTTTGACATATCTCACACAACTGTGATGATGTCTATCTTCATGGTGTTCTTGTTGTGAATAGCTCTCGAAATTGAATCTTTGACATATCTCACACAACTGTTCTCTCTTGTTTTCCGCAGTACTACCCGTTGTGAATAGCTCTCGAAATTGTATCTTTGACATATCTCACACAACGGGAGATTTGTTGCTCTCGTTCGTGCTGAGTTGTGAATAGCTCTCGAAATTGTATCTTTGACATATCTCACACAACCTGAACACGTGCATCGGCAGGACGAACACCGTTGTGAATAGCTCTCGAAATTGTATCTTTGACATATCTCACACAACAATAAATCTAAATCAACGTCTATTCTATTAGTTGTGAATAGCTCTCGAAATTGTATCTTTGACATATCTCACACAACTCAGCCGACATCATAGGCATGATTGCCTGCGTTGTGAATAGCTCTCGAAATTGTATCTTTGACATATCTCACACAACCAGTACGCTTGCGGAAGGCGTGGTAGATGGTTGTGAATAGCTCTCGAAATTGTATCTTTGACATATCTCACACAACACTACTACCTTAATCGTATCGGCGGTTTTCGTTGTGAATAGCTCTCGAAATTGTATCTTTGACATATCTCACACAACGATATGCGAAGATGGACAAATGGAATGATAGTTGTGAATAGCTCTCGAAATTGTATCTTTGACATATCTCACACAACTTATTACCTCTGTTCCAACTTGATGCACGTGTTGTGAATAGCTCTCGAAATTGTATCTTTGACATATCTCACACAACATGAAGGCCGAAATTATTATTGATGTCGTTGTTGTGAATAGCTCTCGAAATTGTATCTTTGACATATCTCACACAACTATATGATAATAAAGGCAATAAGGGAGTAAGTTGTGAATAGCTCTCGAAATTGTATCTTTGACATATCTCACACAACTCCGAAACTTTGTCCTAAAACTTTCATGTTGTTGTGAATAGCTCTCGAAATTGTATCTTTGACATATCTCACACAACTAGAATTTCTGACCACTTCAACAAGAAAATGTTGTGAATAGCTCTCGAAATTGTATCTTTGACATATCTCACACAACTGATTTTCCGCCGTCACTGCGGAGGATGCTGTTGTGAATAGCTCTCGAAATTGTATCTTTGACATATCTCACACAACTCTCTGTGGTGAGAGGAATAGGCTCAAATTGTTGTGAATAGCTCTCGAAATTGTATCTTTGACATATCTCACACAACATTCGTCGAAATGGTAAAGCAGATGCGGCAGTTGTGAATAGCTCTCGAAATTGTATCTTTGACATATCTCACACAACGAGGTTCTCGACGGTCAAGTCTCGCTCCAGTTGTGAATAGCTCTCGAAATTGTATCTTTGACATATCTCACACAACGCGGAGGAGGTCAGCTAGTTCCGTTACCTTGTTGTGAATAGCTCTCGAAATTGTATCTTTGACATATCTCACACAACTGCCGCAAAACGAAGGTATTCGCCGTGGACGTTGTGAATAGCTCTCGAAATTGTATCTTTGACATATCTCACACAACACTGCTCCCTTCGTCTTTGCTATCGTAGAAGTTGTGAATAGCTCTCGAAATTGTATCTTTGACATATCTCACACAACAGGCGATTCAGGAACTTGCAGTGACTGGCAGTTGTGAATAGCTCTCGAAATTGTATCTTTGACATATCTCACACAACCTCTCTCGCGTCAAAGATGAGCAAAAAATCTGTTGTGAATAGCTCTCGAAATTGTATCTTTGACATATCTCACACAACCACGATAGACTCCACACCCCTGCCATGCGTGTTGTGAATAGCTCTCGAAATTGTATCTTTGACATATCTCACACAACACGGACTTAACGACGGCGAAGGCTTCGACAGTTGTGAATAGCTCTCGAAATTGTATCTTTGACATATCTCACACAACACTTCGTTCGTTTCGCCATTATACAAACCTGTTGTGAATAGCTCTCGAAATTGTATCTTTGACATATCTCACACAACGCTGCGACGCTACATTTCCGGCATCTATCCGTTGTGAATAGCTCTCGAAATTGTATCTTTGACATATCTCACACAACACTATACTCGTAGTATGTAAGCGTCCGACGTTGTGAATAGCTCTCGAAATTGTATCTTTGACATATCTCACACAACCGAGGCCGTAAAATACTGAAAATCAAATCAGTTGTGAATAGCTCTCGAAATTGTATCTTTGACATATCTCACACAACGACCTCAGCGGAGCCAACCTCAGCGATGCGTTGTGAATAGCTCTCGAAATTGTATCTTTGACATATCTCACACAACGTGATTTCTTCAAGAACACTATTAAAGGTAGTTGTGAATAGCTCTCGAAATTGTATCTTTGACATATCTCACACAACTTCCGTCCGCTGGTCGGTACTACCATCGCGTTGTGAATAGCTCTCGAAATTGTATCTTTGACATATCTCACACAACTGTCAATTTGACAGCACGGGGACGGACGGGTTGTGAATAGCTCTCGAAATTGTATCTTTGACATATCTCACACAACTATCTTTGACTATAATGTTACTGAACCTGGGTTGTGAATAGCTCTCGAAATTGTATCTTTGACATATCTCACACAACGTGCTTCGCCCCTACGGTGTCGCTAACGCGTTGTGAATAGCTCTCGAAATTGTATCTTTGACATATCTCACACAACTCCAACAATGCGGGGTGTATTCCGACCGGATGTTGTGAATAGCTCTCGAAATTGTATCTTTGACATATCTCACACAACCACAACACACTTACCCACGCCGTCGAACTGTTGTGAATAGCTCTCGAAATTGTATCTTTGACATATCTCACACAACATTCAACGTCGTATTCCTCGCCGTCGTCTCGTTGTGAATAGCTCTCGAAATTGTATCTTTGACATATCTCACACAACCCCCGGACGCCACGAAACGCACCTTTGAATGTTGTGAATAGCTCTCGAAATTGTATCTTTGACATATCTCACACAACGCAAAACCCACGGTT
>Ga0247611_10000748_pt1 | contig 63345 bp, 129 predicted proteins | sample 177DNAGHGhighgp2_FD_192422 | JGI IMG/M metagenome (GOLD analysis project Ga0247611, IMG submission 192422) | Sheep rumen microbial communities from Palmerston North, Manawatu-Wanganui, New Zealand - 1770 DNA GHGhigh gp2 | ecosystem: Host-associated > Mammals > Digestive system > Stomach >... | reverse complement strand
AACTTAAAACAACAAGCATACTATTTGAGAAAAGAACCTAAAGTGTCATATTCAGACTGTATCATTGCATATAATACAGGAGTAGGATACTTTAAAAAATATAAAGAAGACTGGTATAAAGGCTGGAATCCTATAGATAAGACCGACTATGGATACCTTACAAAGGTACTTAATTTTTCTAGTCAGTTTTCTTCTATAGCAGAGGGATTAATTTGGAAAAATTAAAAGTTATTCTTTGCATTTTAGTATTGTTAATACCTACTTGCTGCAAAGAGTCAAATATGTATCCCACTGAGAGTATTATTGAAAATGAGCCGATAAATTCTACAGAAGAATGTACTTTTGAGCCGATAAATGAGCCGATAAAACATACTTTTGAAATAGAATACAATAAGTTTCCATTACCTGATAAGTATAGAGGTATTGTCTCTTCTGGAGACAAATTAAGGGACAGTATATCTGACCCAAATAGTGGCGGGCAAATTACTACTGCAGTATATCATAATTCCTTAGATATACCTGTTCCTGATAAAACCCCTGTCTATGCGTGTAAATCTGGGTATGTTAAAAATGTTTACCCCTCTTACTATAATGGTTCTAAATGGAAAGGTCACCCAACTTATGGTGGGTATATTGAAATTATGCACTATGACCATACGAAATCTATCTATGCACATTTATCTTTTACAGAAGTAAAAGAGGGTGTGTATGTAGAACAAGGACAAGAAATAGGATGGTCTGGTGGTGTAAGAAATCGTCGTGGTTCAGGAGTATCTACGGGGCCACACTTACATTGGTCAGTAATGCTAGATTTGGAGTCTATCATTGAGCCCTAATTTAATATGTATGACTTCAAAATAGATTATGTATTCCCATATGTAGATAACTCTGACCCTGAGTGGGTTAAAGAGTATAATAAATATTCAGATAACTCTATCGGCACTGAAAAGTGCCGATTTAGAGATTTTGGAACATTAAAATGTATTTTCCGGGGCATTTTTGAAAATATGCCTTGGATAAATAATCTTTATTTTTTAGTAGCCACTGAGTCCCAAGTTCCTGACTGGCTAAATACCAAGAAAGTAAAAGTTATAACTCATAAAGATTTTATTCCCGCAAAATATTTACCTACTTTTAATAGTTCTACAATCGAATTATTTTTACATAAAATCCCAGGACTTGAAGAACACTTTATTTATGGTAATGACGACACCTTTATATATAAACCATTGCAGCCAGAAGACTTTTTTGATGAAAATGGAAACCCTATAGTAGAATACAAGTCATTTGATAATTTGGAGTCTTCATTTCATAAACTTGTAAAACGTTCATATGATAATGCAAAGGAACTTTATGACAAAGAACACGGCTGGAGAACAGACCTAGACGAATATCGTAAAGCACCTGGGGCACCCATAAATATGGAGTTCTTAAAGCAGGCTCACTATCAGATAGGTCTTAGAAAATCTACTGCCGAAAAACTTGTAAACTTTTTGGATAAATATGGTAGAACTGACTTATATGCAACAAGATTTAGAGACCTTGATAGAAATGTAAATCAATATATGTATACTGACTATCAGATATTAAATAGGCAATATACAAGACGTAGGAAAGAAAATACCCTAGGTGAATATTTAAGTTGTAATGGTCATACTCTTGAAGAACTTGAAAAGTTAATAACTTCTCATGAACTGCCTATACTCTGTTTTAATGACTCTGGTACAAAAGAAGAATACGTCCCTTTTATAAGAGCTTTTTTTGAAAGAGTATTTCCTAAAAAATGTGGGTATGAAAAATGATAGAATCCTTAATGTGCATTGGTTCCCTATGTGAGGGTCACGAATTTGCAAAAGACCTAGGGATAAGAAATAAAGGACCTGTTGATAATCTTGCTGGAGATGGATTCTATTCTATAGAGTGTTTATTTAGTGGGGCGTTTAGAAAAATAATTATAGAAAAGAGCTTTATTCCTATAAAGTTAGAAGAAGATAAAAAACACAGAATACTTCCAATAGGGTATAAAATTGGCCCCTATACTATGATTCATAATGACCTTTCAAAAAAAGAAACTTATAGAGAAATGTTTGATAGGGTATGTCTTTTTGAAAAATATTTAAGAGACTCAAGAAATAATAATAATATGTATTATTTATATACCCTTAGTGAGACAGACGAACTTTTAACAGAACCTGATATTAGAAATATTTTAAATAAACTACCTGACTTTATACAATCAAGAATCATAACATTACATACAAGATACCATAATCCTGAATTTATGAAATTCTTCCCTGGAATTACATATAAAGACGGTAATGACTTTTGGAACTCTTTAGGTTCAGAAAGAACAAAGGAAAATTTTAAGAATATTATTATATAAAAAGACCACCTATCTCTAGGTGGTCAATAAAACTCAAATGGAAAGTTTATCGTCGCAGTCTTAAACGACTATTAGGTTGTTTTAGAACTGTTGTGTTACTGTATCCTTGCTGCCTACAAAGCAAGAACTCGACACCTTCAGCATAGGGCAAAGCAGTGTCTACGGATATCTTTTTGTGTAGGGGTAAAGATGCCCTATTTCCGTACCACGTATTTGTGGGTTTTATTTGTGTGCTTTCCTATCACACAAGAATTTATTTAATGCTTTCAATAATTGGACACTTCAAACTTAGTGGTGCGTCTGAATAAATCATACTAACCATTGTACCACTACATTCAACCGCCGTACCATTTGCAAGGAAGAAACGATACCCTGGATTATTGGCACCATAACAACCATCAAGGTCAGGACTTTCAACAATCATATCACCATAACTCTCACCCAAGTCATGTCCACCCTCAACTCTTGTTTCGGGGATAAGGTAAGACTGTGTACTTGCAGGTTTTCCGTTAGTAATAAAATATCCGATAGGAGTACTACCGATAAAGACATAACAGTATGTTACCACACTTGTCTTGTCCCAACGCTTAGTCCATTCAGTAATGGTCTTACGTTCTACAAAATTACGAACCTGCGGTGTTGGATAAGCAGTAACTGCAGAGTTCAAGTTTTCTTTCTGTGCAGTTGTCTGTTTCTGCTGTGCAGAAGGCTCAGTTGGACCAAAAAGGTCTCCCCAACCAGCGGCACTACAAGAAGACAATACAATAAATGCTGTAATTGTGAATGCAATAATTCTCTTAAAGTTTTTCATATATTTTTAACCTCCAATATACTTTATCTAGAAATACCAAAGTCAGAGAGTTCAAGTCTCTGTGGCAGGTCTCGACCCTTAAACAATGCAGCGTTAATAGTCTGACTTGCCTTTGAATTATATTCTGAAATCATACTGTTAAGAACCATAAGAGTCTGTTTACGTTCGTCACCTTCAAGAATCTTTACATTATTTGCAGTGGCAACACAAGCATTGTACTGGTCATAGAACCATTGATAATTGTACAAACGATTATCAACGTCCTGAATCTTGTACTCCTGTGCAAGGTCGTTTTCCCAAACTGCAATGGCATGTGCCTGACGTTTTGTACAACCTGAGAACAAAGAAACTGCTCCAAGTAACAGTGTCATTGCTGCACAACCGATAATAAACTTTGAAAAAGTTAAATTTCTCATTCTTATCTCCTTATTATTTTTGGCATAAAAATTCCCTATCTCTTACTAAGGCGAGCCGATAGGGTAGCACTCCAAGTACCTTTCACCGGGTAGTACGTTTGCGAACTTTACGTTATCGGAGACCCGTACAGTTTGCGAAAACCCCAACAAATAGAATAAAGCTGTACAAATCTATGTTGAAGCAGTAATTTGAGTGACGGGTATTACCAACCCCAAGTATAATATAATATTAACATAAAATGTTAAATTCCACAAAAAACTTTATTATTATTTTTTATAATATCTTGTCTGATTTTTTCTGCCTCAAAAAGTAAAAGGGCTCGTTTACTTGCACTACTATTTTCACCTAATAACTGTTCAAGTTCTTTTTTATCATTAGGGTTATCCATAGTACTGTAATTAAAGTATTTTCGGTAGTCAGACATTGTATGTTTGTCTGCAGTATATTTTATGATTTTGTCCTGAACTTCTTTACTAAAGACACTTTTTGGAATTCGACCCGTTCTAATTCTTGGTTTTATAGTTTTTCCTATTTCAGGATAAAACTTGGGTTCACTAGGTATCTCTGTATTTCGGAAATAACTACCAATTGTTTTATCCCCAATTCTATAGAATATTCTATCACGGTAAGTATCCGTATATAAAAATATTCTTGTAAGGTATTCGTAGTTTAATAGGTCGAAAGTAATAAAGTCTGTTTCTGCATTATATCGGATATAAAGAATCTGGTCAGTAATATGTTTCATAGAACTATTGGTCTTTAACCAACCATTCTTATACCCATCCATTGCCTCTAGCAAGATATTTATAGGATTAGGATAATGGTCACCTTTTGTATCTACCACGGTAATATTACCATTTTTATCAGTACACTCCCAATCCCCACCTTTCTTTTGACGTTCGAGAGAAATAATTCTTTTAACATTACCTTTCCCATATAGTAATTCTAGTATGTATTTATCTACTTCAAGAATTTCTCCGTCACCAGAATTACCATATGTATTACGTACATTGCCGTGGTAGTCTACCCAAGACCTCAATCTTTAACTCCTACGGAAATTTCTCCACACGTATTAGTATGAATATTGCCTACTGCTTTGCCGTCAATATAGATATCTGCATAGCCATCGTCACGTATATTATTTTTATCGAGCATAGAGCCAATAAAGTTTCCGTGTACTTCAATTACATTTGTTTTAGAACTGTCAAAGTCAATATTTCCTACACAGTCTTTTCCTATAGTAAGGTCTCCCTCGCCTATACGAATTCTGGCAACTTCTTCGTCTCTATTAGGACAAATAATATTTTCTGTAACATTGATATTTTCACCTTGAACAAGTCCTTTTTCCAGGATAAGATTACCCTCAATTGTTACGTCACCTTCTGTAGTGGAGATACTTCCTCTGACATTACCTTTAACTTTTATATCTCCATGACTTTCAATATTCAAGTCCATAGTATCGTCAACTTTATAATTATTAACGTCAATGTTTACAGTATCTACGTCTGCCTCTACATAATTATCTTCATTTTTTACACCGTTAAATGTAACGTTAAACTCATCGAAGAAAACTCCATAATTTGTAGACTTGGCAGGTACTTTTTCATTTTCAATGATTTCCTTTGTCGCTTCCTGACCGTTAACATATACCTTGCCGTCTTCTACTCTAACGGAACAAATACCATCTTTTGGTGCAGAATACTTAATACCATTAATTTCAATCGACTCTGCCTTAGATTTGCTAAAGAACGTTCTAAGCCCCATTTTTATACCTCCAAAAAAGATAGCCGCACGGGGAGTCGAACCCCGTTTTCCGCCTTGAGAGGGCGGTGTCCTAAACCTACGTAGACGATGCGGCCATAAAAGAATTGCCCTCTTAAAAGAGGGCGTTTTCTCGTGAGGTACATTTTTCTTCGATTGCTCGAATAGGGTAGTTTTGCTATTCTCAAGGGGTTCCAATCAACGATGTTTCCCTTGGTTGCGATTCTGCCCTATATACCCAAATAGGGTCAGTCGAGACCTTCAGCTTACGGCGGCAGTCTCTATGTTGTTTCTGTGCATTTTACCGTAATTACATACCTTTATTAGGATTTTCACCAAGTTACTGTACCCCTATTATATACTTGGCTCCGATAATATTACTCTTTATCGGCAGAAGAGTTGGAATTATTTAAGTCTTGGGGGTTCCCATCGAAAGGTCAATTCCCAACCTATGTCTTCAATACATTAAAAATGTATCACCTCTAGTGACGAGCTAGACTTTCTTTTCGTCCAAAGAAATGTTAAGAAACTCACTTAGTTACGCAGATTAATTTGGTGCTGCCCTTACCGAGACCCCCACGTTTATCGTTGCTACTAGTAGAGCCATACGGTGGAAACTATCCACAGGTTTGCTGCACTTACCTCGCCCTGGGTGCCTCCGAAAAGTACTATACTTACAATATATATTATATATTGTGCAGTATCCCCACAACACAAACCGTCTTGCATTCAGTTTACCCCTAAGTTTTCTATAATTCTACTTTGTAATTGTCTCGTGCATCGGGGTCCGCACTGGGTGAGCTACTGAATGTTCCTACTCACTTCCATTAGCAACAATCTACCCTATATTCCGTATATAATGAATCAATGTTTGTCAATAGCACTACCATTTTTCTCTTGCCCTTCACATTTTGAATCCAGGTTTGAGTGGTAACTATCCTCTGAATATAGGAAGTCCACATTGATTTTATATGTCTGAAAGGGAGTCGAACCCTTAATTGTACCCGTTTACAGTACACAGACACACTTTACGCCCAGAAACCCCAAGTTCAGCACTGTGGGAGACACGATTTTGCCTCTCTTCTCCGCCAGCAGTTCACAGATATATCCTTTAGACTACTATATATCCTCACCTGCCTTTTTTATCGACCTCAAAGTGAGCCCTTGTCCACATCTTCTCACCCCTATTCGACTACTGTCTCTGGCAACAAGCTTTAGATAAGTAGAGGACTTGAACCTCTTAATTACCTTAACTTATCTGATATGATAATATATTAACACATTTTTTAAATAAACTAATTTTTTATGGAAGAAGAACATTTCAAACATAACACAAAACACTCTAACTCAACAGGTGATACACTATACCATATAGATGTAGAAATGCCTAGTAACATTATGGGTATGGCTCGCACTTTCATAAAAAATCTTAAAGTTGCAAATGTAAAAATTACGAATCACTTACTGCAGAATATTAACAATAATACAGACGGTGAAAGTCATGAATACACAATGGACGATATTTATGGTGCTATACTAAAAGCAAAAAATACAGTAGATACATTAAATATCTTTGAAATAGGTACAAAAAAGGTAAAACGAGAAGATAAGACTTTTCTTTCTTTAAGTAAAGTTTGTTTTAGGGTTTTATTAGAGCCTGGACTTGATATTATTATTGTTTTAGGTAAAGAGGGAGACAGAATATTCGCAAAAACTGCTTATCTTAATAAGACCAATGATAATCATAAAGTAGGATTTAACCCTGAGAGATACTATCCTTATACCATAGACGGTGTAAAAGTTAAAGACTATGTTAAAAAAGTAAGAGTATTAGTAAAAAAGAAAGAATCCCTAGAAGACTTATTTACTCGGATTTATCAAGAAACCCATTTGTAGGAAGGTCTTCATTTAACTTTGCAGATAATTGGTCTAAAAAATCCTGCAGAAATTGTTGTACATTATTTCTATGAAGTATAGACTCTTTTAAATTTTTAGGAATTTCTACCCCAACATATGCAGTATATACATCGTCTGCACAGTCATTGGTCAATTCGATTAACCAGCAATTTCCACATTTTTCGTCAAGTGCGTCAAATGCTTTTATAAATGTTTCAAAATAATCGTGCCATTTCCCTGGGCCATTCAGACCACCGAACAAGACCATTACATAATGACTTTTAGTAGTGCCCTCGAAGTCATATTCTGCTAGGTATACTTTACCTAAATCAAGACTATCCTTTTCACCCTTATCATTTGCGTCAGATACACTTGACGACATACCAAGGCCTGTAATGATATCTTTAAAATACCTATACTCTTCTTTATCCTCAGAAATAGTGGTAAACTTTGTGTCTTCAAAATTGTCTTCTAAATATTCTTTAAAAAAGTCTGTTCTTCCTGCCATACTTAATTAGTTTTGGCATTTGTACAATAGACATTCATTTTTTCATTTCTTTTATCATAAGAGTAAGTGCCGTCACTATTAAGATGACCTGGGGTACTGGAAGATAAAATAATTTTATGGTCTTTTAATAAAGATAGTCTATTATCACGGTCACATTTGTTAATACAGCCTTTGCAGCATTCATTAACAATTTTATTATCAAGTACATTGATATTTAATTCAACCTTATCCTCATATGACCGTTCTATCAGCTCACTTTCATATCCATCCCACATAAATTACTCCTTGTCGTAATTATCTAAAAAGTATTCTGCACTACAAGTACATATATCACCCTTATCATTTTTAACTAAAATCTGACCAGGCCGTACATATAAACTTCTAGTGCAACTTAACAATATCTCTAATAATGTCTCAGGGCCGTGTGACGTTGAGAGTATAGAAAATCTTGCAGTTCTTTCTTTACCAACAAACTTTTCGATTTCTTTTTTAAAATTTTCACACTTCTTTTCGTCATGTCTATATTCCCAATAATTTGGGATAAGGATAGCTTTAACTTTCTTTGGTTTTAATGTAAAATTATTTACTTTAATAATTTTATACATTTGTGACCCCCTATTACACCTTTCTAAATTCTTCTGAAAAAGATATACTATCAAAACTTGTAACTTTCCCACTTTCATATTTCACTAATCTGTTTCCTGGGAAAGCATATAAGATATCTACCCCACAGTATATGTGGAGTGCCTTTTTGTTAAATATAGTTACTATTTCTGTGATATATTTATATGTAGTTCCTACAAAACTATTTACTTCGTCGATAAATTGTTTACACTTTACAGGGTCATCAATAAATTCATTAAAGTCTGGTATTGTAAAAGCCTCTGCCTTTATAGGTATTGTTTCATAGTTCATAGGTTCTATAAAAGTCATTTCCACTCCCTAGTTATACAACTTTAAATCTTTTGTAATAGGGTCAACCTGACTTGAATAACAAGGACCAATTGCAAGGCAAGTCTTGGTAGGAACACCATTAAATACTGTGTGTCCATTATCTGTAATAAGACAGACATTTAAACCAGACTCTTCTGCTTTATCATATATTGCCATAAGTTCTTCCTCAGACTCTACACATACACAAATCTTTGTAAACTCCCCTACTAGCCAATCTTTTGTGGCATCATCAACTATTGGTGAGTGATTTATTTCATGACCATCAAAGTCAGAGTTATCAAGTCTTTTACTAAACATAGACTGAATAACTGCCCCAACGGCTGCGTGACTTGCTTGTGCAGCAATTTTACCACGAGGCATTTTAAGGTCTTTTCTTACTACAATTACCATCTTAGACTTATCTTCACTATTATCTACTGGTACAGTCCATTCTTCTTTATCTGCCATAATAACTCCTTTATATTTCGTCGTCTAAGTCAGGCCAACGAATATCGTCTGGTACTTCACGTCCATGATTCCTTATCATCCAATTGTTAAAATTTTCTCTCTTTAGACGTGCAATATCTGCTAATAATCTTCTAGTTACAGGTGTGTCAGGCACATCTGCATATTCTCTTTTGAGTTCTTTATCGAGTTCTGCATACATTTTATTCATGCCCTGCCATTTTTCAGGCTCAGTCATTTTCTTATCTGCCATATTACCTCCGTACATATTACCCCCATAATGTCAATAAATATAAACAAAATAGCCGATAATGTTTATTATATTAAACATTATCGTCTGTATTAAAACTTTCGTCCTCAGTCTGTTTTCTTACAAACTCATCAATTTTTTTACCCTCAACGTCAGTACACCACGATAATAGACCTTGATAATATTTTATAGTCTGTTTTTGGTTCCTAACCTCATTTTTCAAGGCAGGGTATTCTTTTGCCATATCTTTATACTCTTTACATATCTCGTCAACCTGTTTTTGTAGGCTATCCCGAACTTCACGCATTCTCTCTGTCCAATAGCAATAGTCAAATTTCCAAACGAGAACTGCAATAAACAAACTAAATACTAAAATCCCCATGCCAATAACAAGAGGTGCCCATGACGGCAGTGTAACATATTCTGCGTCCATCATATTACTCCTTTAAGTTTAGATACTTTCTTAATGCTTTTTCTAATTTGATATTTTTCTTCTTTCTATTATCACCAAAAACGGTTCCACCGTTGTGAATCATATTCAATGCAAATAAGTCCTGGAATAGGTCAAGAACTTTTTTCTCTACATTTGTTTCTAGTTCTGACCTAATTTGGTATTGTTTAACGTCTTCTGATATTTTTCTAGTTGTTTCACTCATATATACAATATTAACGAAATATCCTTTTCAACCAATCCCACTTCTTTGGTCCATTATAATTTGCTATAAGTTTAATCTTTGCAATGCCATACCCCAAAAAGTGAGGTACATTATCTTCAATTTCAACGTCTGAATATATTACATATGGGGAGTCTGTCCAAAATTGAACTTTACGTAGGATAGGATTTAGAATACATTTTAAGGGTGTACGATGAAGCCAAGTCTTATAAGTTTCATCGTACACAAAATACTTATTCTTATTCATTACTGTTTTCTGCGTTTTTTACTTTGTTGTAGCAGTCATTGAACGTAATAAGAGAATTAACCATAAGGTCTACTGCAACGTCATTAGGGATATTGAAAGGTCTGTAGTCTGCATATACGTCTCTAAGTGCCTTTTTAAATCCGTCAATAATCATTTCACCAATAAGATTATCCGACGCAGGACCTACATATTGAGACAAGTCTGCTTCTTTATCAAAATCACAGTGATTGTTTTTTTCAATATTCACCTCTATATTAGAGGCTTGAATCTGAAATTTCATTGAAAAACTTGGGAGAGATACTGCTAATTCAACTCCAATATCTGATATCTCCTTAATAAGTTTTCCGTCAGTATAGCCCTCAGGTCTGGAGAATAGTACTTTAAGAGTAGGACCCTCAGAGTCTAACAGTTTTCCAACTATCTTTACATCAAGTCTTTCCTTTAATACAGTCTCAACTTCACATAGAGCAGAGTTTAGGTCATTATTTATAATTAAGTTTTCTTCCATATAGATATATTAACATTGCCTAACTTTCTTAGTCTTTAACCATTTCACCGTTCATACGGATTATATCACGAGTTTCATAAAGATTAATTCCCCGATACATAACTCCATAATTTTTAAAGTCTTCTGGACTCATAGACATAATTTCGTCCATCCACTTTTTCTTTTCTCTTTCACAGTACTCATGACCACATTGAAAACCTAGGTCGAAACCATTATTAAATGACATTCTTGCAACGGTTTTATCGTGTTCAGATAAGTCCTCATTTTTCTCTAATGCTTCAAGGATTTTTGCCTTAGTCTTTTCTGCGTCAGATGCATAAACCATATATTGCCTCCTTATTTCTACTGTGTATTTACAATTTCCTCAGTTAGAGTACTAATACGAGTATTTACAAATTCTTTAACAATATGGAACAACTCACTACTGTCAGGGATATCTATTTCTTTAGAAATCCCTGTCTGAGAATAACATCCATAATATCCTTTTACTTTTAAAACGAGAGAGGAATCGTATCTCCACTCTTCTAGGACATTATTAAAAGCTTCAAACTTCTGGAGTTCGTCCACCTTCTTTTTTATATCCTTTGCTTTTTCTACAGTCATACTATGCTCCTAAATCTCTTTTGGCCCACCACAAGCAAGCTTACCACACTCTATACAGAATCGTGTTCTCATATATTTTGTGGCAAAGTCCATATACTCAGTTCCTTTTTTCAATGTTTTCCCACAATCTGCACAGGTATAGTCCTGTCTTGCAATTCTTATTTTGTGGTCAACAAGGTCAAGTTTCCAGTTTCTATTGTCATTACATGTGTCGCAATTATCTGCGAAATAGTCATAGTAATAGTCGTCATAATCGTCCATAATTACCTTCTTTTAAGAATTTCACTAATTCCTTTGTATATCCCTATTAGAGGAAATAATGGTAGGCTAAAACAAATAATTGCAACTTGTTCTTCCATAGAGACATCCTTGTCTTTTAATAAGTCCCACCAAAATTTCAAATGAAGTGGGAAAGTCCCCAATAAAACAATAACAATAAATAATGCAAAAATTACTTCCATAAATTATTCTCCAAACTTTCCAATATAAAAGGTGACATTACAATTTGGACACCTAACCTGTGGTGGATTAGAACAAAGAATTAAAGAAGTGTCAAAGTCTGTACCACATTTAGGACAATGATACATACCAACTGGTGCCTCAGGGGTTGGAAGTTCATCTACCTCTATCTCTTCCTCATATAAAGGAAGTTCTCTCCACGCAATAACTTCCTCACCCTTATCAGTATCAAAATAATACTTTGTTCTGCACCATACAACTTTATAATAATATACAGTGGCAGGACTGCCGTCAGGATTTCTAAACCCACTCTCGTCCAAAGAACCTGTGTATGCAATCTTTACAAGATAAGAGTTTGGGGCACGTTCTTTATCATATCCTTCTGGTAGGTCAGTTGGGTCTTTTCTCAAATCATGCCAGTCTATATAATCGTTATCTACTTCATTTAAAAACTGTTTTGCTCTAGCCCAACAGTCTTCATAGACTTCTTTTTGTGATGGTGGGTCATCTTCTGAAAGAGTCCCGAAGTTAAGCAAGTCTTCAATAACCTCTTTCGCAGTACGAAGTCGTCTTTGTGCCTCGGCAGCAACTCTAAAGTGTTTGTTACCTGTACACTTACGTCTCCAGTCTGCAGAACTTTCTTTCCAATATTCTACCGCCTTTTCTAGTGAGGATACCTTACTTTTTAATTCTGCATTTTCTTTCTCAATATCTACTTTTTCAAGAGATAATTCTTTAATGCCTCTATACTCCAGGTATTTTTCTGTCGTAAGTACCTTACAAACAGTAAACTCCAATACATCCTTTTCTTGCCAAGTATAGTCTGTACTCTTGGTATTAAAAATTCTTCGTTCACTGTCATAAACACCTTCAACACAGTGATGAGCATATAATTGTTCCCCACAAGGCTTAAAAATTACAGTCCAATACATTAGCTATTATCCCCTACTAACCCAAACTTTTTTAGTTCACAGTCTTTCTTCGTGCAGTCTTCACAGAATACGTCAGGGCACTCTCTTTTGTCTAAGAATGGTTCTGCCTCAGTAAGAACGTCACCTATATGTGCAAGCCTTTTGTCATTTTCCTGACCATTCCAAAAAGTGGCTCTTATCTGATTAAGGAGTTCTTTCATTTTATTATATGCTTTTTTCAGCCTGTTTGTTTTAGCAACTTGATGAAGAAAGGCACCTTTGTATTCACCTTTTTCTGCATGATAGAAGTCGGACTCCCCTGAAAGAATAGCATTTTCTTTTTCAAGTTCTTCAATTCTCTCTAGTGCGGCATTACAGACTTTAACAACTTCTGTATCTAAATTATGTTCTTTTGCACATTTTAGGAGTTTTCCTTTAACTGACTCATTAACGTTCATCTACTCTTCCTCTTAGCTTATATCCCAGCCTTCACTGCCGTCAATACACTCAAGTTCATAAATAATCTGGCTAGATATATTTCTGACTTCTTCCCATTTTGGTTTCATAAAGTTAATAAGTTCCTTTGTTTCTTTCCGTGTTAAACTCTCAAATGGGTCATTTGCCCACTTAATAAATACCTTATTGGTGCCCTCAGGAAATGAATATTTAAGGGGCTTTTCCATAAAGTATTCAATCAAAGTACACTCTTCCTGTGGTTTTCTTTTAGTTACCATTTTACCACCAAAGAGTTCAACAATACCTTTAACTTCGTCATTAAATCTAGGGTAACTTGAAGACCCTGCATAATTATAATCCATTCCCATACTTTTCTCCTTTTTCTTTATCTTTCTTCATTTCTTCTTCAAAGAACTTTGCCATATCACCCATTTGTTTTACAATAAAGGCTTCGTCAATCTCTTTTTGTTTTTCAACCTCTACCATTACCTTTTGGATATACGGCAACTTTCTGTTACAACCATAATCTCCGTCTGCAAACTCTCTTCCACAGTTAGAACCACTATCAGGGTCACAGTAGCAACCCCAGTCTTGGGGACCATAGTAATAGTCACAATCTTCCCAATATGCGGGGCAATTTTTACACCTCATTTAATACCTTCTTAACCTTTTCTGTGTAGTCAGGACTGTAATAGTCTGCCTCAAGATTATACAGTACTTCTTCCTCTTCAAGAGAACCTTTCCAAGTTCCGTTCTTTACCATCTTTTTGATAGTTGCAATTGGTACTTCCTGTGCTTCATATTTCTCTGGTTCAATCTCACCTGTTGAAGATATAACTCCCATATTGTCCTCCTCTTATTTTTACGTCTCATAGTTCACCTAACTCCCTTAGAGTTTCTTTTGTAAGATTACCTACATATTCATTAAAGTCATTGATATATGCAGTAGCATCTGCGTAATATGTAGTGTCAGGGTCAAGCCAGGTAAAACTTGGAAACATTCTTGCTATTCTGGATGCGACAAACTCTGAAAATACATAGTCATATAGGACTTCCCATTCGGGTGATTTTGTATCACCTTTGGTAATTTCCCACATTTCATTCCACTTTATCTGTAAATGATATGCAATCCCTTGTATGAAACTAAGCTGGCTTTTTATGTAAAACTCTTTTGTGTCCATTTATTTTTAGTTTCCTACCATTTTAGAATTATTGTAAGCCTCATTTCTTATCCCCATACATTTCGTCAAAAGACACACCCTTAGTAGTGTCAACTTCAAGATGACAGATAATGCCAAGGTTAGAAGTACCAATAGTAAAGCTATGGTCTTTTATAGGGTAATACATATTTCCCACTTTAACCATCACTTCCTTGTCACCAAAACCATTAACAAACTTACCATTATCGTCAAACAGTGGTGCCTCATTATATCGGCAGTAATTTGCGTCATCTATAACGTCTTTAAGATTCATTTATTTCCCTCTCGGTTCTAAAAATGTCATAGTAATATATTAACACTCTTTTCTGAATTTGCAGGACTCAACTAATTTATTAAACATATAAGTCAGGAGATAATATAATAAATGGCACAAAATCCAAGATTTAACAATAGCGGCATGTTTACAAATATAGACAGTAATGACTATTCTGATATAACACCAGACAGTACCTCAGAGGTTCTTGCAACCCAGGGTAATGTTATAAACTCAATTAAGGTATTCTGGAATAAACTTAAAGCAAAACTGGCATATGCAGTAACAAGACCAGACTATAGCAAGGCAGTAGGTGGAAACTACGTACCAATTTTTGTAAACGCAGACGGTGTAGTACAAGAGTGTCAGCCAACTACAGTTAACGCTGGTATTGCAAACTCTGGTATAATTACAATCCCTACCGACACTATCCCAAATGAAAATATCTACACAGGTACAACAGTTTGCATAAATGTCTCAAGTAATAGTGCCTCAAGTTCAGATAATGCTTTACAGATACAACATAATAATGCTGCAGCCCAAGTAAGGTACCCAAGTGGTATTACAGTACTAGCTAAAGATATAAGTGGTGGAGACCTTTTACTCGCTACTTTCTGTAAGACTGGTAGTACTAACTTCTGGATTTTATTGAATAAGATAAATACAGTTGTGTCTAAAGCTATTAACGGTGGGTACTCAGGTCTTATGACTGCTGACGATAAACAAAAACTCGACGGTATTCAGGCGGGTGCAAATAAGTATAGTTTACCAAAAGCGGAGGCTGGTAGTCTAGGTGGTATACAGCTTGGGTACGCTACTAATGAAACTAATAGAAACTATAAGCTTCAAACTGATGATAACGGAAATGGGTATGTAAATGTTCCTTGGACGGATACGGTTACTACTTATAACCGTGCAAGTATGAGTCTTTCTGCGGGGGATAATCCAACTTTAATTCTCTCTAACTCTGACGGTTCTAGTCCTTCTAATGTTCCTATTGTAGGAAGTATTGGAACAAAGGTATATAATAGTGGTGGAAGTATTGTTGTTGAGTCCCCAACAGTACCGAATTACAATGTTTTAAAAACTGATAATCGGAATAGTAATTATGGCCCTACAACGGGTTATTTAGTTTTTGGCCCAGGAAAAGACAAAGCCACAGGTGACTACTTCCTTGCGGGAGACGGTACTTGGCAGAGAGGAACCCCAAGTAAATATATGGAATATGATACTACTAATAGTAGTCTTCATATAGAAAGTAATAATGTCGTTGGGACTTTACAAGTAAAAACCTCTACTGGTGGGCCTATTGACTTTTATTTAGTTCTGTCTTCAGGTAATGCTTTAGGTTCGTCGTCTAATAAATTAACTTTAAATGGAAATCATTCTATCTCATTGAATAGGGCATATCCTATATTATCTAGGCAACAGAGTGCTGGTGTACGTGAAGTACGACCGGGATTTATAGTGTTTACTACTGGAACTGCAAGTGACATTCTTAGTGGACACTCCATTATAGGGACAATCTACTAATAAACATCAAACCCCACATTTCACTGTGGGGATTTTTTATTTTAATTATCAAAAAACTCCAAAAATCTTGTACAATTATTTTTAACATCTGTTAAGTTTTGCAGATACAAATTCATATGTTCTATTTCACTTCTTAATGCCTGAATTTCAGTTTCTTTTTTAGCATTATTCAAAAGAACTTCCCGGCTTCTTAGGGACTCAATATATTTGTTTGTATTTTTGATAGTGTCTTCACACTTCTTTTTTAGACTCTCTACATTACAAATTGTATTGTAGTCTTTTTTATCTGGGTTTGCATATGCAGTTTGCATTTCCTGCTCTGTCTTAAATACCATAGGTTGCATACTGATAATAGCATTTGCTAGATTTTCTGCAGACACAATTGCTGCCTCTTTTAATGCCGTTTCTTTAAGGTCATATCTAACAGAACATAGATAATTGATATGAGTTATTTTAGAATCTAACGCGAGAATATCTGCATTAAATTGCTTTACGTTAAATGTGTCTGACATATTTTATTTGCCTCTCTAATGATTATATTAACAATATAGCAGTTTTCCTTCCTAAAATCCCGCCTCCTCAATTACGCTCTCTTAAACTTCAAATAATACATTTCCCAATTTGTCTTTCATATAAAGTTTCCCTTAATTACCGACAAAAGTATAATGTCTAACCCTCTGTGAAACAGTTCCATTATCTACCAAAGTATCAATTTCTTTCTGAAGTTCTTTCTGAGTAAAGTCCAGATTATACTTTTTTATTTCTGGTATTAAGTCAACAGTCGTAAAATCTTTACTCTTACGAGAATACAAATGATTGTATAGAACAAAGCCGAGATTCTTTTCTGATTCACCCATAATTACTTTACACATAATTACCTCTCATTATTTTTCCCTTGCAGCCTTTAGCTCTGTTATAAGGGTTGCCAAAGTTTCCAATTCTTCCTTTGTCAGGAATATACCAAGAGGGTCAGTATTTTTAAGAAACGAAATAACCCCCTCTAGTCCTTCATGTTCTAGTATTGTATCTAAAAATGGCCTCATAAATTCTACCTCTCCTACACTTCGTTTTTATACCACTTCTGGTTCCACTCCCCAATACTTTTATATGGATAGTAGATAATATTCATATTCAGTGCCCTGGCAATTGCATACTCTACCATAGCACCAGGACTTTCTTTATAGTCAAAGGTCATACAGATAGTGTCGGCTTTTACGAGTTGCTTTATATCTTCTCTTAGGAATAAGTTCCGATATTTCGGACTGAATAAGTCTTTATCACTTATATTGTTTTCCTCTATAATGTGTTTCATCTTGAAACGAATAGGGTTAAGAATATCAGTCACACCGTCCCATTTTAGAGACTGTTCTGCGTCCTTGAAACGTTCTATGTATCTTTCTTTAGGAAGGCCTTTCATTCTGCCAGAGATATACACCGTTCCCAATTCTTTACCAGGAAGTCTAACGTGTTCATACTTAAATGTGTCAAAGTTAAAGACAAGAGTGTCAACCTTGCAGGCTTCGGCTACTTCTTTTGATAATTCTATATTGGTTTTCTCGAATTGAGTGTCTTTTATTACAGTCTGCTCTGCAGTCTCAAAGTCAGGATAGATACCATTATCTATTATAGCGTCTGTTCCCCAGGTACAGTTGCCTGACTTTTCCTCTTTTATCCAATATTCAGTTTCATAGAAAACACGAGTATATCTCTTGCTGCCGTCTTTTTCTTTTTTTAATTTCCAATCAGATTTCATATCTATATATTAACAAATCAGCAATATCACTAAACAAAGTTAAAGTCCACCTATTTTGTTGAGTAAGTCTTGCATTGTTTCGACCCTTCCAAATGGGTTTACCTGTGTAATTGGTAATGGAGTTGGGGGCACATTTTCTGTTTCTGAAAATGGTCCGTTTAATTTAAGATAATACTCTGTTTCTTCTTTATTATTATATTCTGTAAGGTAGAATTTGCCTCTATCATTATGAATTATAATAATGTTTTCATAGTATACCTCTGCCTCTTTAAGATTTAGAACTTCCTTTTGTAAGTTCTTACAACATTCTTTTGTCATATTAGTTTTCTCCTAATATGTGGTATTTAACTGTAGCAGAAATGACATTTCCGTTAGCCTACGGTTAGTAAAACTTAGTAATAATCTCCCTAGCTTTCCAAGGGTCTACAGTTAAACTTAGTAGTTTTGAGTAAATATAGCCCAACCCCACACCAAAATCCCGCCGAGGGTAAGTGGTCGTTAAAAAGGAAAGGCAGAGATGATTGACAACCACCTCTGCCTTAATTTATTTAACACACAATTATTGTCTAGTTTGTTGTGGGTTCAATATGAATACTGTATATATCATTGATACTTTCTTCATATTCAACAGATGTAATGATATTATTACCACAATTCTTTTTTCTATATTCAATTACATTATAATTCTGATATCTTAATTTTTTATGAATTAGAGTGTCTAATGTCATACTTGGATTTGCACTCTCAAATGAAAACTTACACTCGTCATAAGGGTTATTTTCATTATTCATAAACAATCTTAAAACATTATTTGAAGGAATATCTTCAATAAACTCATCTTCTGAAGTAAATACTTTTACTGTAAAATGGTTCTCAAACTCATAATGTCCACATCCACGTCTTTCACAATATCCACCCTCAAAGTTGTGACCGAGTTTATTAGTAGTTCTTTTTTCAATTGCCCCGCAAGTCTTACATTTATATACTGCAAGTCCGTCTTCTGTACAGGTTGCAACCCTTGTTTCATCTGTAGTAATTTCTTCCCAGTCATGACCGAGTGCGTCCAATTCTTCAACCTTTGTTTCACCACAGAGGGTACAAACATAAGTCTTTGAACCTTTTGTAGTACAAGTAGGTGCAACATATTCTGTTGTTACCTCTGTCCATACATGTTCGTGTACGGGCTCAATATAATTATTCACAGGTCCGGGGCATCCAGTTAATGTTAAAATTGTGGCTAACATAAAAGCCAATGTTAAAAGTTTAATTGTGTGTTTCATTTTCTCTTTTCTCCTTTGTAAGAGTGTTTTATTTATATATAATATAGCAAACCTTCGGGACAAAATCCCGAACAGTTAATTATTCCCCCATAAATATCCACATCTTATAGGCGTTCAGTCCAGCTTTATCAAGTTTCAGTTGTGTAATAGTAGCCTGGTTTTTAGTAACGATTGCCACCTGGTTTCTGATAAACTCGTCGCCTTTCAGCTGTGGGTACTGTGATAATGCGACCATATTATTAACGTCCATTTTCAGGTCTTTATAAGTGTCGCTTTCATAATCCAGGTACTTATCAACCAATGGTTCAATCTGTGCAAGGACAGTTTCGTTTTGTTCCTGGAGTACAGCAATTTTCTTATCTACAGTTGACTTTGTAGTATTGTAGTCACCCAGGGTAATAAGCAGTGCAACTACCAGGGCAAAAGCCCCAATACTGGCAAACCAGGTAGGTGCGTAGTCAAAGTCATAGTCATTTACAAGCAAAAATACCAGGATAGCAACACAGATAACAATAGCAATATATAACATAATCTTTATCTCCTTTTAGTATAAATAATATAGCACTCTTATAAAACAAAATCCCGAACAACTATGTCCGGGACTTTACAGCACTTATTTGTTATACCAGAATACACCCATAAGATAGAGTTCTTCTGTGTCGAAAGTCTTGTGTAGGCGTTCGATAACAGCACACATAGGTTCGTCTTTACCTTTAACGAAAAGACTCAGGTCAAGTGAATCCCTACTGTCTTCAAGTTTCAACGTTTTTCTGTTAACAAAATAAGGTTCACCAAAACCGTCATAGTCTGTAATTCCCCCACAGGATACACTTTCAACAAAAGCCTCTAGTGTGTGGTTAATCCAACGGTCAGTAAGCCGTTCCATAAAGTATTCTTCGTCAGTCTGCTGCATATATTTTATTCCTCCGAGTCATAACCCTGGTCAGGGTCAATATAGTCATATACTTTTTTAATCTCTTTCAGCTCGTCATAAGAGAACTTGTGCCGTGCCATAAGTATTTCTGTAAATTGTGTTTTACCAATATACCAGGGACAGCCGTCAGCCAGGAGTTTTCCCTCTTTATTATAAATTTTTAGGGATTCAAACTCACCGCTGCCTGTATTTATAATATAGAAATGTTTTGTTCTTTTCAAATGGTAAATCAGTTCTTTACCGAGGTCACTTTCGCTGTCAAGTGTAATTTTCATATATACGTCTCCTTATTAGATTTCTCTGAGCAGGTTATACCAGCCTTTATCCCAACCGCGAGCAATGGTTTTTGGTACACGTTTAACAATTGCCAGGATAGCACCCCACATAGCACGGAAGAAACGACGGATAAAATCACTACTTTTTTCATGTGTTATATTCAGCATAGACTCCAACGGAAGTTCCAGGTATACTGTAACGTCATATTTATGTCCGTCGTTGTAAAAATATGGGCTATCGTAGACAGGAGTTGCTTCTGCAGTAACCTTTGCTACACGATATTCTGTGTAAGGGAGTACTGTGCAGCAATTCCAATGACCATCCTTATATAAGATAAGCCCATTGCTGTCTTTTTCTATTTTATGTCCGTTTTTTGTAATGATAGTCAGGTAGGAGTCACCGATGTGTTCTGCCCCGAACATTCTCTCCAGGTTCCACCAGTTTGTGTCCTTTGGGAACTTTGTGTATTCAATGCCCAGGGTATTTTTCTTTGTGGTATATCTTCTTTTACAGCCGTACTTTGCAGGCTGTGCGTCTTTTTCTAGTTTATTGTGCTTAAAGAACCAGTCTTTATCTGCGGTTAAATCTTTTGGTTTTCTGATAAACATAATTATATCCTTTCTATAGAATATAGCATAGGGGGTTGTTAAAATCCCGATATAGATATATTAACAGAAAACCGTGAATTTCCAGGATTTTTTTAGAAATTATATCCTGGCATTAAAGACCTTAAAGGTTTCCAGTCCCAATATTCCATATCTTTTATTTTGTCGATAATGGAATTCTTAGGCTTTCCTGGTTCCTCAGCCTGGAGAGTGTTGTTTCGGAAAGTTACGTTGTGTTCCTCTTTCTCCCGCTTCATCCTTTCAATAATTTCTTTGGTTTTCTGTTCCATATCCCCATAGACTTCCTCTGCTGTGCCTTCGGTGCTGAGGATAACAGTCTTTGTGCTGCCGTTAGGTAATATAAAACGTTTTGCCATATAAATATCACCAGGCTTATTAGGGTCAACAGCAACAAGTTCTACACCGTCCCAGGGATAATTTAGAAATGCGTTGGTTAAAGTCATAAAAGTCCTCCAAATTGTAATATAACAATTAGGAGGATTTTTATTTTGCCGAATTTAGGCTTCAAACGACTTATTGAACTTACAGAACTTTTTGTATACTTCGATAGCAAACTTCTGTGCGTTCTTCCATTCCTTTTCAACACGTGGCTTTCCGTTGCTGTCCTTAACGGAGTATGTTCCGTCAGGATTATGCTTAATCATCGGAACGTGTTCGTGGCTTGTGCAAACTGAATACCACTTGCCGTTAATCTGCTGTTTTTCCCATTTGTATGCTTTTGACATAGATGTTTCTCCTATCTGTTTATAATATAGCATTAAGAGTAATTAAAATCCCGACCCAGGTAAACTGAGCCAGGACTATTCCATATTATGCACTCACAACTTCGCCGAAGTCTTTTATCTCCAGGTAATGCTTTGTGCCAAATGCCTTAGCAAGTCTCCTTGCGTCTCCCAGGTTTCTCTGGAAAGTTTCGTAGTCATATGCTACTTCAACCAGGCACTTTTTACCAGGCTCCGTTTTGCTGAACAACCCGGTCTCATATCTCCTGGGTCTGCCACTTGTCAGGTCGTGAGACGCACCCTCAGGTTCTTCACTTCTATTCCAATGCTGACAAGCCTTCCAGGCTTCTTTAGCAGTAGGGAATTCATAAATGTCCTGGTAATATCCAGAACAGTCTTCCCTGGGGCTATCGTAATAAACTCTACATACTTCGTAAGACATATTACACCTCTAAATTATAATATAGCATTTAAGCTCAATAAAATCCCGACAGGGGCTAACCTGTCAGGATTCCTATTTTATTTGTTTTCTTTACACCAGGCTGCAAATGTTTTAGGCTTTGGGAAGTTGTAATTACTTCGGTTATCCTCTGCCCAGGTCTTAATATATTCACAATATTCAGTCCAGGATTGCTGCTTATTCTTCTCTGCTACAATTGCCTTGCCGTCTTCCAGCATTTTATCAATCGAAACCTGGTAAACCAATGAACTAGCATTGATAAACATATTTCTAAGTGTCTGCTGGTTCTCTGGTGAATCGTGAAAATACCCGTCACAATAAAAGTCCTGGCTGATACGGCTAATGCACATACAGATATTATGTCCGCAAACACTACCAGGTGCGTGGTCATTACCATAACTGTAATAAAATGAAAGTCCAGTAGTTCCGTAGTTCCAGGCTTTGTTTGAATAGCCTGTAAGGCTGCCGTGATTACCGTCCAAGTTCAAACCTGGTACTTCAGCAGACATACTTGCCCTTCTTGGTTCTTTACCTTCCAGATAAGCCAGGACATATCTTAATTGTTCTTTAGTATATTCCATAGTTAATCACCTCTTGATTATAATATAGCACTAAGGTCAATTAAAATCCCGAAGAACCTTTCCCTGGCTCTTTGGGATTTTGTGCTAACGGTTAATGCCCATTCTAGCAATAAGCACTCGACCGACAGCAAGTTTAATATCATCCTGGCTCCAATATCCATTTCTGCGGAAGTCGGAAGTTTCAACAACGTCTGCTACAACGTCGTCCAGGATAGCCCGACGAATATCATAACGGTAGTCGTCTGAAATAGCATTACGAAACTGTATATCCAGGAACAACTTTACATCGTCCTGCAAACGTTCGTAGTCTGTTTTAATCTCTGGCCACATAGTATCACCTCTTGTGTATAATATAGCATAGAGGACAATTAAAATCCCGACGGCTGTATACCGCCAGGATTTATGCTATTTAGCACCCATTTTCTTTTTAAGTTCGTCCTGGAATTGAACATATCCCTTGCTGAACATTGCAATATCCTGGACACGTTCGGAAGTTTCGTAAGGCTTTTTTCCCTGGTTAGCACCCCAACGTACTTTTACACGCCAGTACTTACCGATAAGTTCTTTGCTGATTACCAGACCAAACTGACCCTGGATAACAGTTCCAGTTCCTGTAGAAGTTATCATATCACCAGGTTCAAACTCGCAAGTTTCTACAGGCTTTGCTGCAAGTTCTTTATCAGCCTGGGCAATTATTTTCTCACCCTGGTGGACATCCTGCATAAACCTTGCCTGGTTATGAAATGCTGTCATATTTATATTCATATCATCACCTCTGGATATAATATAGCATAAGAACATAATAAAATCCCGACGAGGTTTTCCCCGCCAGGATTCATTGAGTTCTACCAGCTCGGTGGACAGTAAGTAACACGTCCACGTTCGCCGCATTCGTCAACTTCCAGGATATAGCAAGTGTAGCCTTCCTGGTAAGTGTATGGTGCGTGAGGATTACCCCAATTGCTGAACTGGTCAACATAGAATCTTCTGCCCTGGTAAGTTACATAAGGTCTACATTCTTTATCCAGGTCTTTAGGCAGGGTGTACTTGATTCTCTGCCAGTGTCCTTTATACTCTTTAGGTTCTGCCATAGACATATCTCCTATCTATTTATAATATAGCATACTACCGCAACAAAATCCCGACGGTCATTTTTAACCGCCAGGATAGAGTTTTACTTGCCTTCACCAGGAATCATAGGGATATTTGCGTACTGTAAATTGTTCGGCTTTATCAGCATAAATGAGAACAAGTCGCAATCGTTCCCTGGTTCGTAGTAACGCATATATGCTGTAAAGTTGTCAGCCTGGACTACCGCACAGTTCATATTATCATTCAGTTCCAGCCAGTCAATCAGGTCAGACATTGAATGAATAGTTCCCTGGCGGAAAGGCACGTCCGGGTACTGGTTATCCCAGGAAATATATGCTCTGCAATTTTCCAGGTACTGGAGTTTCAGCCAGTTCAGACTAGCCTGTCTTTTCTCTGGCACAGCCAACTTCATAGAAGTTACAGCCTGGAGTTTATCAAAGGTTTCTTTTTCACTCATAGTATATACCTCTGTGATATAATATAGCACAAGTGCCAATTAAAATCCCGAACCAGGGATATTCCTGATTCGGGAGTTAATTTACCAGGTTCTACGTCCGTGGATTCGTGCAGACATTGTCCTGGTGTTTATCAATGCGTCGCCCAGGGCAACCAGCACCTCACCCAGGAGTTTAAGTCCAACCTGGCAGTAGGTTAAAAGTTTTCTCATAGTAATTACCTCTGAATATAATATAGCAGAAGGGCATAATAAAATCCCGAACAACCCAACGGGCTATTCGGGATAAGGTGATTAATATTCCATTTTGTTAAGTTCAGCCTGGATATTATCCAACTTTTCGGTGATAGCTTCAACGTAGAAGTTATTTACTTCCCCGTTCTGTCCACCCTCAGCCAGGAGTTTTTTAATCTCGTCAACTGACTTGTTAATGTTTCGTTCCATAATGGCACACTGTTTTCCTGTCATAGTTATTACCTCTGCATATAATATAGCACAATGTCGGGGTATAATCCCGACACTATGTTTACTTGCACTCGTGAGGCCAGGGGAACATATGGTCAGGTATTAAAACGTAATCCTTCTTTTCTGCAACTTTATCATAGTCTACTTCAAAGTTGCGGCTTGTAATTTTAAATCCGTGCCACTTCTTTAAGTTCATACCGTTGGTGTCTCGAATAAGGAAAGAGAATTGCCAACCCTTCTTTACTCCATATTGTTTAAGAATTTTATGTTTAGATTCTTTACGCCAACGTTTCTTTTCTATGAAATTGTCTAAAGACTTTTTTCTGTCTTTAAGACTGTCAAACTTAGTTTGACTGTAGTGTAGTCTGTCTTTATCCTGACTGATTGTTTTAGTCCAGACCCAACTCCCATTTAGGGAGTACTGTAATCTAATTTCAATAGTTGTGTCCATTATGCCACCTCACTACCAATAATATTTTCCACGGCACTTGCACTTAATTTTACCCAAGTCGATAGACTGTGTAATAAGTTGTCGTGCATACTTCTGCATAACTTTTCTCAGAGAGTTCTCTTGATTAACTGTCAGTTTACGACCGTCAAGATACTGCTGTGCAATGGAAGTACAAAACTTTGCGTCAGTTCCATTAAAACCAATGCCATTGTCCTCGATAGTTTCGGAAACGGTTTGTTCTTCGAATGTCTGATTTCTGTAGACTGTGAGTAGGGCGTCGATTGCACGTCTATTACTTCTGGCAATTACAGATTTCAAACCTGTAACCAGTTCTTCTTTTGTGTAATAAGTAATTCCGTCCAGCTTTTCCATATTATCACCTCTACTTATAATATAGCACAGAGACACAACAAAATCCCGAACTCGTTCTGGAGTTCAGGATTCTTTTTGACTATCGGAATATTCCTAAAGACATACTAGGAACTTTGATAGTATTTTCATACTGTCTAAAGTAGTAGTTGTCCTCAACTTCAACGTAAACACCACCCTTTGAGTAATCACATTCAAGGCGTTTGCCGTTCCCCATTGCCTTTGCGTGCCACTCTGCGGTTGCGGCACAGTCATACATAACAGGCAATTCAATATGGTCGTCAGGATTACCGATTCCAACGTGCCACAGTCTGTAAAAGTCTTTATACATATAAGTCGGAACTTTTACGTCTTTTTTGTCAAGCCAGAAGTACTCTTGTCCGTTGTGTTTCCAGTTGCAAGTTTCACCAAGTACATAAGGCTTGAAACAACCGTCAAGGTATTTAGGTTTAATTGAGTACCAAGTTTTACCCACCAAGTACTCGCCAGATTTTACACTCTGAACGTAATCGCCGTTATAGTATTTATCGGCTTCCCGGTCCTTCTCAACAGCACCCTGTCTGATAAGTGAATTAACAGTACGTGCGTCGGTTAAAAGTTTTATCATAGTATCACCTCACTACATATAATATAGCAAAAGTCTGGGGCAAAATCCCGAAAGCCTAGGCTCTTACACCTAGGCTCACTTTGCAGCAAGGATTACATATCCTGACAGATTTCCTTCCAGTTGTCCTTGAGTTCCAACTCAATGCCCGTACCGAATCCGATAGGCACTTCACGAACAACTTTTTTACCAAGGTCCATAATGAAAGTTTCCAAGGCTTCCTTTGAGAAGTTGTATGAAGGAATGAAAATATGATTTTCACTTTGTGGTTTCATACCATATCCACTAAGGTTTACAGATACAGTTGCATACTGTTCCCCTGTAGATTCTTCAACAGCCACGATTGCGGTTGTGCCGTCAGCCTGATACTTGCCCTTGTAGTAAACTAATTTTTCCATTGGTTGATTCTCCTATCTGTATATAATATAGCAAAGTCCCGATATAAAATCCCGAACAATAAAAAGGGGCTGCCTATATCAACGACACAGGCAACCCCGGAAGGAAGGTGTAATATGATTTTGTCCGGGTGGACTATTCACATTCGATAAACATTACTACGTCCACTGAGTCCTTAAACTTTTTAGATTCCAACTTCTGCCAGAACTTTTCACGGGCTTCTTCATTGGCGTCATTTATTGCTCTTACCAGCCGACCGTAGAAACCCTGACTTCCCGCAAGAGACTTAAACAGTGACATAATGTCATTGCGGTCCAAATATTTCTCAGTTTCTTTCTTGTTGTTTTCCATAAGTTTAGCTCCTTTCAGTACAGATAATATAGCAGATTCCTCTTTCTAAATCCCGAACCCAGGGGAGTTATCCCCAGGATTCGAGTGTGTGGGGGTCTGGTAATTTCCCAGGCAAGTAGCCCACCAAGTCTCTGTTATTAATGTTTCATATATATAATATAGCATAGTCCAGAGATAAAATCCCGAAATCAAAAAAGGGCAACCACTTTTTAGTGATTGCCCTTCAGTATGCTGATTAACTTTTTATCTTACCCATAAAGTTTTAGTAAAGAACATTTCAGATTCTGTTATGAAGTCAAACTTCAAAAATGGAAAGTGATTTTCAATAAACTTTTCTACGGCATTTGTAAAGAAACTTTTGATTGAAGTGTCTTTAATCTCTGCAATGTTATCTGCAATTTTTACAACTACCCTGTCCAGAGTTTCGTCATAAGAAACGCCTGTAACACCACCCTTAAACATTTCATTAGCCTGTGCATCAATGCACTTTACAACTGATTCTACCATAGTTACACTCCTTAGGTTTTTCAACCTATATATAATATAGCAGAATACAGCAGTAAAATCCCGAAAGAACCTTCCGTTGTGGAAAGTCCTTTCAGGTTGAGAATTACATTCTGTTGAGAAGTGTGTTTACTTCATTTTCAAGATTGTCATAAGAACAGAAACGATTTGCACCACCACTGTAGTCTTTTTCGTTCTTAGCCGTTCTGTAAAGTACCTTGTCATACCAATTACTGTCATAACGAACGTCGCCGACATTGATATAAACGCACTTGTCATCTTTTTTGAAGAAGGCAGAATAGTAAAAATAGCCAGGGTTGAAAGTCAATTCAGCACCCATATTGGCAGCCATCTTTTTCAATTCTCTTCTTGCAACAGGTAAGAATTCACCCTTGTAGAAGTTGGCGTGTGGGTAGTCGCCGTAATATTTTGGCTCTACATCACAATTTTCAAAGTCGTAATTGCGGAAAGATTTAACTGTTTTTCCCATTATTGTATCTCCTATCTACATATAATATAGCAGAACCCCTCGGTAAAATCCCGAAGGGTTTTGAGGGCTTAGAGTTTTTCAACCTCGGCTTTTAATTCCTCAAACTGTTCGTCTGTCATACCAGCCGCAAACAATACTGAGCCAATTGCACGTTCCTTATCAGAAGAATTCTGTATAATGTTCTGCATCATACGATAAGCCAGTTCTTTGAAGTAAGGCAGGCTGTCTTTTTTATATTTTGATTTCATCATAGTTTATCACCTCTACATATAATATAGCAAAACCCTCAGGTAAAATCCCGAGGGTTTTCAGGTGCTATGCCTTGTAATTCTTTGCGAATTCTCTTGCGGCATCCTTTGTAGGGAAAGCACCAAAGCCTGAAACGTCTACAACAGTGTTTTTTGCTTCGTCATAATAACGAACAGTATAAGCACGTTTTGTACGTTCAAAGCCTGTGTACTCACTTGTAATAAAAGTGTTGTTTTTGTAGAGTGAAGATTCAACTCTTGAGCCGAACCATCTCATAGTGTCCCGGTCGAAAAAGTGATTTCCACCTGCACGAAGTTTCTGTTTAATATCTGCAATTGTCATAGTTATATCTCCTATCTATAAATAATATAGCAGAAGTCCGGGATAAAATCCCGAACTACAGATATTAACTCATTGCGAGTAAAAGTTTACCTGTTCTGATAAAGTTTAATGGACGGCGAAAGTAGATTTCAAATCCTTTTGTAATACCTACTTTTTTACAAATCTTGTGCAACTGGTTTAATCTGAACTTTTCGTTTTTATGACTTTCTACGAAAACAGTATTAGCCATTGACTGATTAAATAGTACCATAGGATTCGTATCTAACCCCTTTTCTGCAAGTTGTCCGTTAATCTGGTTGCACTGTGCAATCAGTTCCTTTTCAAAAACATTTGCGGCTTTTGCCAGAGTTCTTTTTGCAATAAAATTAAACATAGTTTGTACCTCTACATATAATATAGCATAGTTCCTACTTAAAATCCCGAAAAAAGCTGGGGCAACCACTCTGTAGTGATTGCCCCTTAAAAATGCGGCTAAAAATCTAATAACTCTAAACTAAATTAAACTTATTACTTGATTCTACCCTCTTAGAAAAACAGGTTTCGTACCTTTTTAGATACACAAACTGTAATTACTAATACAAGTGATACGGCAACAATAATCATTCCTACCTTACCACTAACCAACATTCCATAATCCTCTGCCGACATATTCCACCAGTCAGAGAAGTATTTAACAATTTTTTCCATAGTCTTAATCACCTCGTATATATAATATAGCAAAGTGTCGAACTAAAATCCCGAGACTTTTTACAGTCTCAGGATTGGGCGGCAATTATGCCTTCTTAGTCTGTGGTTTAAATTCGATATGTTCGGCAACTACTGATACTTTGCCTTCACGTTCAATCAAACGTCCTACTACACGAATACCACGATTCAGGCTGCATTTGTCCTTGCAGAACTCTGCCAGTTTACCGTAAGTTTCAATATCAAATTTGAAACATTCCTCTAAAGGCTCATTGTTAGAAGTCTTAGAGTATCTTTTTACTGAAATAGGAAAAAGTGCAGAAACAAGTTTTCCTGTGTTATCAAACATTGGCTTTTCAACCACGTTTCCTTCAAGAATAATACTGTTCAAGTTATTCATAGAATTTACTCCTTAGGTTTCTCAACCTATATATAATATAGCCCTTTCTCAACTTAAAATCCCGACTAGGGGTTTCCCCCTAAGTCCATTAAAGGAAGTCAGAATATTCTTCGTCGTCTTCGTGGTCAAGTTCGTATTGTTCAATTTTATCGGCAAGTTCTTTTCTTCTTTTTTCTGCTTCGTTGTCAGTAGAAACAATTTTCACAAAACGACTGTAACGATTCCACTCGTCACCAAAGTTGGCAATAGACTTTCCCACAAGTTTAGAAAACTCTTCGTGTGATACTTCCTTTATATCGGAAACTTCAACGTTGCCCCTAAAACTACTAGAGATTTCGTTTTCAATTGTACCATTGCCCCATACTTCAAATGCATCATTCTCAACACAACAGGCAATTGTGTGAGTAGAATTTGCAGTCTTTACTGTTGCAATTGCACAATAAATATTTGCAAGGCACCAAAGTCTATCACGTTCTTCACAGAAACGTCCAAAGTCATAATAGTTTTTTGAGCTCAGGTTGTTATACTGTTTCTGATAATTTGCTCTTGTTTCTTTATCCATAGTCTTATCTCCTATCTACATATAATATAGCATAATTCGGCGGCAAAATCCCGAAATTAAAAAAGGGGCATTTCTGCCCCTTTGGTTAGAAGTCTACAACAGGGAAAAGACTTGCAATGTCTTTTTTCTCTGCACCTTCGATTGAAGTAGGAAGTTTTCCTTCTTGACGAAGATATTCACGAACGTGGCGGACTGTTGTATTTCCGTAATCCCAACTTGGTGAAAGTTCTACTTTGCCGTTTGTGATACGTGCAACAGGGGTTTCATAAGAATAAAGGACTGAATCCTTTCCGTCTGTGTGTACGATTGCCTTATGTCCGAATGACTGGCGTTCATCGTAACGTGTTTAAGTTCATAGATTTTAATGTTTTCCATAAGTCATTACCTCGTATATATAATATAGCAGAGTTTGCCCCTAAAATCCCGAGGGCATTTCTGCCCCTAGGGAAGTTATCGGCAGAATTTGATAGTTTCGTTTACTGACGCAAGTAAGTTTGAAACGTTTTCAAGTTCAGACAACTTGTCCATCTTTGCAGAAATCTCTTCAAGGGACTTTGCAATTCTTTTCAGACTTTCGGCTTTCATTTTCTCGATAGCCTGGTTCTGTAAGTCAAATGGTGTTGTTGGTGGCATAGTTTCCTTCCTTGCCGACTAGAAGCCGACATATATAATATAGCAGAGTTGGAGTATAAAATCCCGTTTATATCTGTTCGGGATTTTGTGTGGGAACTAGGCTATATTATATATACGAACTGGATAGTTCAAGTTATTTTACAATATAGGGAAGGTAGTTCTATGAAACAATCAAAGGTTGACAACATCATTTTGGCATTCAATGGTCTTTCAAGTTCAATTAAACTTGCAGAGAAAATCGAAGTTCTCTCAAAGAAAGTTCGTTCTGAAAGTTTAAGACTTGGGGGTGAGTATTGGTTGTCAAGAAAAAAATGGTGTGAAGAAAACGGAATGAACATTGAAAGAGATTCTGCAAATCCTAAGTATCTGAAAAGATATGACGAAGACCAGAAAAAAATCAAAGTTCAGTTGCAACCTATGAATGACGAGTTGGACAAACTCCTTGCAGAACAAAAAGAAGCAAGAGAAAAATATGTGGATATGGTTCAGAATAACGAATGTTGGAATGACTTAATCCACAGAAAAATTGCCCCAAAAATTCTCTCTCATTTAGAGAAAAATGGTGCAAAAACAGAAGTTCAACTTGTAGACGAGTTAAAGGGTGGAAGTGAAAACATCTACTCACAATACTGTTACCCACTTTTCGATATGGAAAAGTTGGGCTGGATAGTTCGAGAAGGAAGTGGCACAGTTGGTGACCAAAAACTTTGCAAACTTACCGACTTGGGCAAAAAACAGTTGGAAATGTTCAGAAAAAATAAATCCTTTGACATCGGTCTTCAGTTCAATATGTAACCCTTAGAAAAAAGAGTGGTGAACGAAAGTTTGCCACTCTTTTTTTTATGTCCGAAAAAAATTATCTGTCCAGGGAAAAGCTGAATTGAAACAAAAAAGAAACCCCCAGGATAGTACTATCCTGGGGGTTGTAATAATGAGTTGGGCAAGTACTCTCCACTCGTAGTATTTCATTTCTAGGAAACTACCTTGCCCTTGGCAGCCCCGCAACCTGGCTGGGTGGCTTGGGAAGGAGCAGTCTTTACCGGGAATATTCCGCAGTGTTTACCGCCTATGCTGTGCCACCTGCATTAACCAGGATTATCCTTTCGGATTATATATAATATAGCATTCTCTCGTTCTAAAATCCCGACCGACTACCTGGTGGTTTAAAACAGAAAACCCTGGGAAGTTATCCCAGGGTTCAGGAAGGTAGGTGATAAGATTCGAACGACTTAGAAGTACTTAGCCATAACCATTGGATTTTTACAACAGTCCATAACCTTTTCTTCTGTCATTCCAGGCTCTGCGGCAAGGCGTTTTGCGACAACCGCAAGTACGTCAGCATTCATTCTTGAAACTGTACCCAGGTTCTGGCATCTTTTTACCAGGACTTCCAAAACGTCGCCTTCTGTCATTTTTTTGTCTGCCATAGTTCGTTTCTCCTTATGTATATAATATAGCATAAACCCCAATTAAAATCCCGAAGTCGTATTTGACCTCGGGACCAGATAGGATTACCAGACTTCTACTTTTTGTGTTCTTCTTCCGAACTTAATGCGGTAGTTTCGATAACCGAAATTACGAAAGGTTGTAGTGTTGCTGCACTGTGGTACAATTGTCTTGTAGGTTTCTGCGTCGTCAATAAATCTCAACGGGCAACTCTTACTGTACATATCAGGTAAAACGTCAATCGGGTAAACTTCCGACTGTTTCCAACCATTGTCCTTAAAGTTCTGTGGCAGAATACCTGATTTTAACAGATAGAACTTGTGGCAGCCATCATAGATAAAATGAGTGTAGCCTTCTACGTTCTTACCGCTGATTTTCTTGATAGTTTTCTTATTCATAGATTCACCTCTGGATATAATATAGCACAACTACTCCCCAAAATCCCGACTACAATCTTGAATATGCGAAGTCAAGTTCATATTTGCAACTTAATTTCCACAAGGATTCAATTAAGATATGTAAGTGTCTAGTAGCCCTTCTGTATTCCCAGTAAGAGTTTTCATCTTTATGTAACTCATAGGTGGCTTTTAATTGGACTACAACAAGTCTTTGATTGTTAATTTCTTTCAATAAGACTTCTGTCTTTTCCAGGTCTTCTGATACAGTTGTGTGTTTCTTTTCCATAATTCTACCCCATATATAACACCCCTAGGTTTTATCCCAGAGGTGTTCAAGTAGTTTTACCAATTACAACCTGTAATTTTGATAGAACCACAGTCTGCAATTTTATGTACTGAGCCAGTGTCTTTTTCAACAATTCTAGGCTTTCCGTACATTATCTGTAAAGTTCCTTTGCGGTGCTCTTTTTCAAGGCAAGGTTGAACTTTGAAAAGGACTTTAACCTGTTCACCTTTCTGCAAAACGTTTATATCCCGCAAACAGTTGAACGCATAAATACCAGAGTGCATTGAGTGAATACTCAAGTTGTCCTGCATTTCACCGATAACTGCTGAGCCGTCATAAGCCCGACCATAACCATAAACTTTGTTTTCCATTGTTTCGTACCTCTTATATATAATATAGCATAAAGGCACAACAAAATCCCGACACAGTTTAGTGTGTCAGGATTTTTCAATTTTTACCAATTCCAAGTCCAGAGTTCTTCAAGTTCTTTAGTTGTCCAAGACTTTCCATCAACGTGATAAAACCAGAACATATATGGGATATAGTCCAAGTATGCTTCTTCAAACTCATAACAACAGCACCCCTCTTTTTTTGGTCCAAGGATTGCGTTGCGAATAGAATCATTGTCCTTTGGAATAATTCCAAGGTCAATCTGCACCAGGACTTCCTGAATATGCTGAACAATTCTGTCGGCTTCATTTCTGACTTTGTTATCAGGAAGATTTACAGTTGTGTTAATCTTAATTTCCATAGTTTCACCTCGTGTATATAATATAGCATAATACCTAAACAAAATCCCGAAATCAAAAAGACCCACCCATTTTTCAGGGCAGGTCTTTTTTAGGAATTACCACCAACTTGAATTATGGTCAAGTTCCTTTCGGACTTCGGCGATTTCCTTCAACTGTGGATTTTCTGCAAGGATTTTCTCAAACTCCACTTTACGGCTTGCGGTCATTCTGCCATATCCGTTTTCAGTAAGGAATTTTTCCTTAAGGTGGCGTTCGATGTAGTCCTTATATTCATACAATGCACCAATCATTACTGTCTGGTATGTATAACATTCCCAAGTACGATTATAGTATTGTGCATGACGTGTGAAGGACTGAGCCCCAATCTGCATTTCACAATCGTGTGTGAACCCACTTCGATTTCTTGCTGAACGGCAGATAAAAACGTAGTCTTTGCCGTTTACTTTAATTGTTCGTGTATTCATTGTTTCACCTCGTATATATAATATAGCACAATCCTATTCCAAAATCCCGACAGATATTTCTATCTGTCAATTCTACTTTTTGAAACAATTATTTATAACTCTTTATACTTTTTATAATTCTTTATAACTCTTTATAGTTTTTTAAGACACTTTATAATTTTACCGATAGGGAAAATTTGAACTAGTTTTTACTTCCTAGACAAAAATTTTCCCTATCGGTAAAAAATTATTTTACAAGGTCTGCCAGAACCTGACCAAGACAATTCTGAAATCCAAGGTTGAAGTATTGAGAAGAAAAATTCCCTTCTCTCATCTTGTCTGCAACCTTTTTGTAAAGACCCTTTGCAATAGGCTCAATATATTCTGAACCATAGTCGCCAAGTGTGCCTTTAAGGTTTTCTTCCAGAAGACTATATACTTTGTACTCCTGACCTGTTGCTTCATTGTCTTCGATTTCTGTTAATCCTGCACCGTCAAAGTCGTCTGCTGTGTGCTGCATACACCAATTTCTACCAAACAGTCTGAACATCTCTTCACGAGCTGATTCAAATGTGCCGTTAATTTTGGCATACTTGTCTTTAAGAATTGTACCAATCCCAAATGTAAAAAAGAAGTCCTGTGTCTTTTCCATAAGTTTATCTCCTATCTAAATATAATATAGCAGAACTCCTCGGTAAAATCCCGAAGAGTTTTTAGAGTTTTATTTTGGCATATAATCTTCAACCTTAACTTTTTTGATTAACTTATTAGCAAAAGCCTGTGCTTCTTTAAGGTTGTTTACTTCTCCTGTTATCCAAGCCGAAGCAGCCCAATCTGCAATATTACAACGTAAGCCCATAAGTGCGGAGTGTCGGTCATCTGCGGCTTCTACTTCTTCCTCAGTTTCATTGTACTTGCCATAGTCAAGATTCTCATTGAGCATACGGAACATAGTGTCCTGTTTCCAATTTGTTTCGTCGGAATCCTGCCAGTTGTTATCTTCCATTGAATCCTGTTTTGTGGCTTCAAACCCCTGACAGCAGAGCAAAGTTGTTAGTCCGTCTTTGTTTACTTCCTCTGCAAGTTTTTCCCAAGTCTTTATCATAATTACACCTCTAAATATAATATAGCTCAATTACCCCTTAAAATCCCGAAAGGGTCAGAACCCTTTTCAGAGAACTGACCCTTTCAGTTATTACATTTTTGCAAGTTTGTGGGCTTCTTCAAAAGAGATAATTCTCTTCGGAATAATGCGTTCTGCAAGAATCCAAGCACCACCCTGACTTTCTGGTCGGTCGTACTTTTCAAAATCGAATACTTCCAACTCAATCCAGACCCTCTGCTCACCATTTGCCAGTCTCTCCTTTAAGTGAGGAGCAAGTGGTTTGAAACAACAGTGGAATCCTTTACGTCCTGCAAATCCGGGAGTTGGATAGTAGCCAGCAATCATTTCTTCCCCAAAACGAAATGCTTCTTTTTTGTTAATAAAAAGAGGGTAACAGTTACCATCTTTTCCAAGTCTTACAAGTTTGTATGCTTTCATTGTCTTACCTCGTATATATAATATAGCAAAACCCCTCGGTAAAATCCCGAGAGGTTTATAGTTTTATTTTATTTTAACACCCCAAGCCAAGTCGCCGTAGTCCTCGTCACCCATATATCCCTTACCGTAAAAGGTCTTCATAGGTTTCTTGTAGTAGCCTTTCTTTGTTTCCTGTTTCAAGTGTGTGGTATGGTAACCGCCACATTCACTACAGAAAAAACTTCTGTTTGGTTTGTTACTTCCTCTGTAAATATGGCTTGCGGTATTATGTCCTTTAATGCCGTTTACCACTCTTCCCGCCTCTGCCTTTGAGTAAATAATTTTTCCTGTGGCTTTGCAGATTCTCTTTTCTGTTGTTTCCATTTCTAGTTTACCTGTCCTATTTGTATATTATTGTTCCATCTCCGTCTGGAACGTCAGAGTTCAGATAAAACTTGATGACCCTTTTAATAAACTGTTCAGTATCTATCCCTCTTCTCTGCATTTCTTTTTCGTGTAATACCAAGTCAGACACTTTTACAGTCACAAACTTTGAGTGGGAATCAAAGAAGACCTGATAAATAAGTGTTGTATTGATTCTAGTCTGAATCTTATTCTCGACCAGAACATCTTCACTTATCTTGTCACCAAGCCACTGACTACCCAAGAATTCCATACGGTCAAGGTACTCGTGGTACTTCGCATCCGTAAGTTCCTTTCCACTTAATGCACTTGTCATAAGGACAGCCACAAACAGTATTAAAAGTTTCTTCATAGTTATATCTCCTAACTTTATATAATATAGCACTTCCCTCTCGTAAAATCCCGAGAGGAAGATGTGTTATGCCAACTGTGGAATGTTGCCCTCGTAGAAGTCGGACATAGAATCAGGGTCTTTCCTAACCTGTTCTTCCCACTCCTCAAAGTTCATAGGGCTTGTGTGGGTTTCGTCCCAGTCGTTTTCTTTCAGAAGTATATTCTGTGCAAACCTCTGAAGATATTCCCCATAGAGGATATAGTTGAAATTGTCAGGATTATTATCTTTTGCATCTTCTTTTATGCTTTTCATTGCACTCAAAAGGTACTTTAAGACGTTAGACTTATTTACTTCGGCGTTAGCCCTGGCTTTGTCTACAGTTTCAAATGTATTTGCACTGTAGTATCTGCCGTCAATTGCAGCCCAACTGTAAGTAACCAATGCACCTGACTTAACCTCTACGATTTTGTAGATAGTGTTCATTTCTACAACTTTGATTTTCATTGTTTATCTCCTTTGTAGATAATATAGCAAGAAGTCCCGGTAAAATCCCGAAAGGGTGAGGTTTTACCCCCACCCTTCCAATCAGGCGTCTACACTTATTCTGTAGGTTGCACCCATAACCTTAAAAGTTACTGTGTCCTTGTCAAGTTCGGCGTCCTTTACATTACTTAACGGGATATGTGCATTTGCAAAATCTCCCGTTAAAAGGTTGTGAATACTTGCGGCAATAATTTCTTTTGCGGCAAGAAGATAGTCAGACCTTTTATCAGTAATTCTAGCAGCCATTTGAAAGTTTCTTTTATCAGAATCATAAACTTCACCAAGGGACTTGTCTACAATCTGAATATTTTTGAATTCATCCTCATAGGCTGGGTCGTCTTTGTGTTCTTCAACAAAACTGTCAAAAGAATCTCTGTAGTTTTTGTGAATCATTTCAAGGAGTTCCTTAACGGAAAGTCCGTCTGCATTTTCAAGGGTCTTTGCATCAAGTTCCTCAATGATATGATTCCAAGCTTCAATTCTATCCATTATTTCACCTCGTATATATAATATAGCACAAACCCCTCATAAAATCCCGACAAACGAAAAACCCCCACTTTTTAGGGTGAGGGTCTTTGTCAGGCGGCAGAAATTTTTAACGTGTTACTTCGTGAACGAACTGAAGAACATCACAATCTTCTTTTACATATTCCACGATGTCGTCAAAGTCCTTCTTAAGGTAGTCGTCAAGAATGTCTGTGTGGTCTTCAACCCAGTCGGCGTCAACGTCATCTCTGTCAATGTACTGTCCGTCGCCGTCAAGAAGGTCTGTGTTGTTTTTAACCCAGTCAATGTTAACGTCTGCCGTAGCCACAAAGTCAAATCTCTTTGCAAGTTCTCTTGTAAGGTCAAGTAACTTCTGGAAGTCCTCGTCATTGGCTTCAGATTCTCTTGTGTCCAAGATAAACTTTATTGCCTTGTCCAGAGTAAGAGTTTCTTCACCCTTTGACTGTGCAACCTGTTCTGCAACCAACCCGTCAATAAAACCTGCAAGTTTTTCCAATGTTTCTTTTGTTTCCATAATTTGTACCTCGTATATATAATATAGCATATTCCTAATACAAAATCCCGAACAAATAAAAAAGGCAACCTCTATTACTAGAAGTTGCCCTCTCTCACAATGTCCGACTTAATTAAAAGGCGTCGTATACTTCGCCGTCAATCCAAGCCTTATCCAAGATAGCCTGACTGTCTTCTGAAGTATATTCGTTTTCCATAAACTCATAGACTTCATTCAAGTCTTCTGTATCAAGATACTCTTTAACATAAGAAACAGGAACAGAAAAAACTATTTCACTGTCGCCATCATCGTCTTCAAAAACACAAGTCATTCTGACAAAAATATATCCTACTTTGTCAGGCTTGTATTCAAATGAAGCCGTTTGTTTACAATTATTCCTAATAGGAGTTAAGTAATTGTCTGCTCTTTCTTTTCGTGTCATTGTTTTACCTCACTACATATAATATAGCAGAAAACCCTGGTAAAATCCCGAAAAATAAAAATGGGTAGTTCCTAGACTACCCATTTATTTTTATTCGTGTTGTGCAAGCCACTCTTCCCAGTCGTCAGTATTTACCGCAACTTCTAAGCCGTCCTGACTTTCAAGGATTGAATATCGTTCTTCGTTTTTGTCGTAAAAAAACTTATTTGTATCCGTATAGTAGTCAAGAATATCTTCAAGTTTATCTTTATTTGCTTCGTTTACGGCAACTACTTCAAATTCTTTTTCATTTCCGTAAAAGTCGTGCAACATCTGATTTCCAAGCTCTTCCTTGACACCCATTTCAATTTCAATCTTTTTCAGAAGTTCAGCAGACGCATCACTGTTTATTGTTTTCAACCCCTCTTTAATAAGGGATATTTCGTCATTAGAAAAATTATATTCCATTCCGTTGTCCTCTTATTATTTAGTTTATCTAGGGAATGTAATATACTTTTTTGAGTACTGTGCGATGTGCTCCATACCTCTGTCTAAGTTATAGAATTCTGCTTCGTGCTCCCAAAGATAGTTAATCAGGCTAAGGAGTTTTGACTGTGCAACGAGATAATCACCACTTTCAATTTCTTCACTAACCTCATTGAACATATTTGCAATACGTTCATAGTTGTCTGTGTTGGTTGCACCATTAGGCATTTCTTTAGTGTAAGAATCGAGAGATGTACATACCAAGTGTGCAATTTCGTTTCCGTCAACTTCTCTCTGAACTCTCCAAGCCCAAACTTCCATATCTGTTTTAATTACAGAAGCCTTCTCAGAGTAATCACTTTTTGCGTCAATTTCAAGTGTCAATGCACTCAGGATAACTTTTACTTCCTCAGGAGTAAAGTCAAATGATAACTTAATATTCTTTTCCATAAGTCTTACCTCTTGTATATAATATAGCACAAACCTGGTCTAAAATCCCGAGGGGGTATCTTTTAAACGATAATTAGGGGCAATTTCTTGCCCCTATGTTTCTACTTGCAATATCTATCACCAAGTAAGAACTTAATGTAGTTATCGGCAGACTTTTCGTTTTTGAAGTTAGCAATATTTACAACTTTGCCGTCGTCTTTTTTCTGATTAACCTGCCAGAGGTAACCTTTATCCAAAAGGGATTTATCGGTTGTCTTTACCTTTGTCATAGGTTCAACGTGGAAGTTGTGTTGTTTGTAAACTATACGTTTACTTTCAACGTCGTCAATTCGGATAATACTGTCCGTAAGAATTGCGGGGCCACCCCAACTATTACTCTTTGCAATTATCAGTGGTTCTTTGTATTCCCCACAACTTCGTCCAATGCGTCCGACAACGTCGTACTCTTCATTCCAAGAACAACCTGTGTTTACGTCGCCGTACCAAATACGAACTCTTTTTCGTGTCTGTAATGCGTTAGAAAGGGCAAACATAACCTTTTCCATTTCCTGTTCATCACGTTCTTCATAAGTGCCGTCTTTGAGTTTAATTGCATACTTGAAGTATGTGCCGTCAACTACTTTGTAGTAAAGTGTGTTGCCATTGCTTAAAAGTAATTCTTTCTTTTCCATAAGTTTACCTCACTTATATAATATAGCCTAATAGTGGGATAAAATCCCGACAGCCCAGGTTTTTATTCCTAGGCTGCCGAAGAGATTAGAATGTAGTAATCCAAGTGTCCTTCTTAGTGTCCTCGTCAAGAACAAATCCTTTCTCAACTTCAAACTTTGAAATGTAGTTCTTCCAAGTTTTCAATGTGTGTTCGTCAGGATTGTCAAAGTCGTCAGGTATTCCATAGTGCCAATTCACCATATCTGTGCCGTCTGCCCCAACGAACATAATTACTACAATATCCATACTTGTCTTGCCCGACGTTCCTTCAACTACACCAAGTGAATACTTGTGTCCAGTCTCTGAAACAATGTAATGGCTGCCCTGTGGGTCTTTGAATAACTTCATAGCTCGTACCTCTTGTATATAATATAGCAGATTGGTGGGATAAAATCCCGACCAACCCAGGCTTAGAAGTAGTCCTCAATTTTCTTGTAATGATTATGTATGTTTACATTATCATTAAGGTTATTACAGATATGTACTAACAGGGCTTCAAGTGTAGGGTATCTGCGACCGATAGTGCCACCTTTCCACTCCCCATTAAACAATACCTTGCCTGTTAAACTCCAAGGCACGTTAGGGCAATAAGGTGCATTTTCATACTCGATTTCCATATCGAATACGACTTCCGAATATGGAACTCTGTGTTGTACCTTATACTTTTCACCCACTTCCCAAGAGGGCTTCTTAAGTATCTTTATGATTTCAGTCTTTTCCATATTCTCACCTTATTACAAGTCTGTAAAACCTTTGAAAAGGAGTTTTCCGTAACTGTCTACTTCAAAGAACTGCACAAAAGTGTCCTCAACTGTTTCACACATATCGGCGTCAGTAGGGAAGTTTTCCCAATCCCCTAGTCCTTCTCCAACTCTGTCAAAGAACTCAGGGCAACTACGGATTTTTTCCTCAATATCGTCGTCAGACTGTGTACAACCAAGGATATTGTGTGCATAGGTAATGGCAGGGGCAATAATTGCGTCCTTATCATAACTTGCACAATAAACTTCTTCGTCTACAAGTTTCATAAGGTCTGCCATAACTTTCTTTTCTTCTGCGGAGAGTTTATCACTTTCTGATAAAGCCCTCAAGTCCATTTCTAATTTCGGATTGATATACATAGTTTTACCTCTTATTTGATAACTAACTTAAACCCATGTTTTTCAAGCATTTCTTTTGAAATATGGATTTCCTTGTTATTGTCTATTTCTATCATAGACTTGTAACAGTCTTGAAATGTAGACGGCTCACGAACTCCAACAATGAAATACTGTCTTTTTTCGTTTCTGCCCTCACACTCTTCATCCCATCCCCAAGAGGAGAGAACTTTGTCTGCAATTTTCTTTTTATATGCCATAGTGTTTTACCTCGTGTATATAATATAGCAGAACGGCGGGGTAAAATCCCGCCGTATGCAGCCTAGAACATCTGATAGATAACGTAGTTTAAATTCTCTATCATCTCGTCCTTTCGTGTGTCAAAGGCATAGGCAACCTTGATAATGCCCTCGATATACTCACAAAAGCTGTCTTTTTCACAAGTACAACTAAGGCTATTCAACATATCACGAAGGTAGTCTAATGCTCTCTGTTTGTCGCCGTTTGCCAGACTTTCACAGGCAACCCGGATGTCAGAATGTTCTCTGTCAGTCAATATCGGAAGAACTCTGTTCTCAATGGCAGGAGTTTCTTCGTCATACTGTGTAGGATACTTAAATTCCATAATTCATACCTCGTACATATAATATAGCAGAATGTCGGGATATAATCCCGACACTTCCACTAGAAGAGCCTATAGCCCGACAAAGTCTTTACGGCTAAGTCTACCTGATAGAAGGTTTCACCCGAGTAGTAAAGGTATTTGATAAAGTCCAACATTACGGCATCTGCCTTTTCGTCTTTACCTTCACTATGATATTTTTCAACAAGGCACAAGTTTTCCATAACAGTTTGAAACTTTTCAGCATCTACAAATCCGTTTGGATTACCTTCTGTTATACTGTCAGGGTCAGTAGAAAGAAGCATTGCAACTTCTCTGTAGTGTTGTTCTCTTTCACTTTTACCCTTATCGAACTTTATAATAAGGTTTTCAAACTCATTTAATACCTTATCAAAGTTTTGTGCCATTTTACTATTACCATGAATTACTTCGTCAACTGTACCCAATTCTGCATACTTCTGACAAAGGTCATAAAGGTCGCCCGCAAGTTCTACATACAGGTCTGTTGCGTCGCCCTTAAATTTTGAAGTTATATTTGTATCCATAATTTATCACCTCTGAATATAATATAGCCCAATGGTGGGATAAAATCCCGACCAAAGTTCTATTGCATTACCTTCAAACTTACGTCAGGAGAATTGTAGATAACTTCTCCATTAACTGTCATTTTGTATACAGAGAACCACATCATCATACAGTCCTCTTCGTCCTCGTCAACCATCATATAACCCTCAACCTCTACAGGGTCATTACAGTCTAACTTATCAAAAGTAGGACAAAAAAGTTTCTCGTCAAAAAAATTATCTTTGGCAATGCGGCAATCAAAAAAAGATTCCTTTATACCAAGAATTGTATTGTTCTTTACTTTTATTGTGAACCAGACTTCAGAGTTATCATTACTTACTGTGTCAAGTAAGAAACTTCCTTTCAGCTTTTCCATAGTTTATCACCTCAGATATAATATAGCACAACCACCTCATAAAATCCCGAAATAAAAAAGGGGCAGCCCCCTTAGGACTACCCCTTTTCAAGTTTAACCCGCCATTTTCATTCCGAGGAGCATACCCCAAGAGAAACCACCCTCAAACCAATGAAAGGCGTTGTCAATTTCATCAACTGTCATTTTTTCAAAGGCAGGTTTATTCTTTTCTACCACCCCTATCCAATTTGTCCAACAGGGTGAAACGTTGATAGTCTTTGTATGCTCGTCAATGACTTTGTCGTATTTGTGAGTATCAAGTGCATACTCTACAGTGTCTGCATACTGTTTGCCGTTTACTTCTACCATATCACTTCCCCTACATATAAGAGATTGATTCACCAAACTCATAGCCATTGTCGGATGTCATATCAATGTTACGATAGTCATCATCAGTTCCACGAATACTTGCAACGGCGTGTGGAGTTCCTACAACATTGTCGCAGAAACATTCAATTTTAACATTGTACTGGTCGCAAAGGGCTTCAAGTCTTTCAACAAATTCTGTAAGTCTTTCTTCCATAATTTATACCTCGTATATATAATATAGCACAATCCTCTACCAAAATCCCGACAAACAAAAAGGGCAGGACACCTTTTCAGTATCCTGCCCCCTTTTTAGATTAAAGAGTTATTCTCCAACCTATTCCTTGGGTTTTCACTGTATACCCAGACTTTACAAAATAGTCGGCAACGTCTTTTGCAATAGTTGTACCTACTCCACCCGTTCTTACATTATTGTAAACATATCTTGCATTCAAGTTGTCTGCACCTGTAAGACCCTTTGCATTTCCTGAACCATTTGAGAGTTCATGGAAAACTGTAGACTGTTTGTCGTTTTTCATTGTATACCTCACATTTTATAATATAGCAGAACCTTCACCTAAAATCCCGCCCCTATTAATTAGGGACAGAGATTGGACTTAGTTTTCCTTTACATATACAAGAAATCTCTGTCCGTTCGGCATTGTAAGGTAGATACCCTTTTCGGCAACAGTTGTGGCATAAGGTGAGTTTTCAATAGTCATTACTTCCTCAACCCTTGCAAAACTTCTGTCCTCTTCGTCTACGTCTACACAGTTGCACATAACCAGGCTCTGCAGAATATCTGCAAGTTTTTCCTCTGTCATTTTTTCTTCCATAATTATACCTCGTGTATATAATATAGCAAAAAATATTCTTAAAATCCCGAAAAAATAAAGGGGCTTTTCAGCCCCTTGTTTTTATGCCTTTCGGACTATCCATTCTTTATATGGCAAGTCGGTAACATAGTAGTTTTCTACAATTTCAATATTTACCCCTGTTTCTTCTTTAATTGCAGAGCCGAGTTTTTCTTTCAAGAAGTTAAGGATTGAATTTCTTTCATATTCAAACTTCTCTGTTTCTGAAGAGTTACAAGTCTGCAGAACTCCCTCAATAGTCATAGGGTGGCAGAAAAGTGTACCACTATCACCATAGAGAATAGGATGTTTAAGAACATCTCCCCTACTCTCATTCATATAACCAACTTTAAAGTGTTCTAAGTCGTCAGTCTTTTCACCTTGCATTCTTGCCCAGAACTTATTCCAAGCCCCTGCCAAGTCGGAAGAATAATAACCATTCCCCCAGCCATAGATACCTTTAATTTGATACATTACATTACATATTTTTCCCATAATGCGTTACCTCTTGTATATAATATAGCAAAGTTCAGGTTCAAAATCCCGAAACAAAAAAAGTGTGTCATTTTGACACACTTTTTGAGGATTAGAAGTTAGGGTCGTAACGTGTTATCCAAAAGACGTACCAAACTCCATCAACTTCTTCAAACTTGTAGTAGTCGTCATGACCGGGAATTGACCAAGTGAAATATGACATTTTTTCGTCAAATACTGACTGTCTACTTACTGTACCGAAAAAATTAACATAGTTTTCAATTTCTTCGATAGTACAATGACTGAAAAATTCTTGACCCTTAACTCTTGGACGAGCAAGTTCAATATCTTCCATTACGTCAAGTACAAGTCCGAACTTCTTTGCAAGTTTCTTCAAGTCGGCTCGGCTAAAATGTCCGTACATACCTTCCCAATCTTCCTTTGTAGGATATGGAATAGATACTTGGAAGTCGTGTTTGAAGAAGTCGAAAACAGGTGCAATAAATCCATTTACTCCACCGTTCTCACCTTCTCCGTAGTCCTCGGCACCGTCAGGATGAGTAACGTTGATATAACCGTTTTCACCCTCGGTAAACTTCAACTGTTCAACACTGTCAAAATCTCCGTAGTAACTGACATATTTGTTGTCCTTGACCCATTTTTTGTAGTTTTCAATTACCTTATTCATATCTTTACCTCACATATAATATAGCAAAAAGTCAGGGTATAATCCCGACTTCTTACTTTATGCGGATAATATAGGGTATTGTTTTTCCCAGCCGTCATCTTCGTAAATCCAAGGGCATTCAATGACATTATCAATGTAGTCTTTCCTGATTTCTGCCGTACCAAAAACCAAGTTTACTTCACTATCGTATTTGGTGGCAGCAAAAACGGCGTTCTTTAATGACTTGTGCCAAGAAAGAAAAATATAAGGTCTATCAAGTTTTTTGTCGGAAATAATTAACTCGTAATATCCCGCATACAAAAAATATCTTTTCTTTTCCTTTTTCATTCCTTTTTCTCCAAGTCAACGGCGGGTTTTGGGGTGAGTTGAAAAAATTTTTCCAACTTGTCATAGTAGTCAATGGCTTCCAAAAGATTGTCTGTCCAAAGGTCAGTAGTTGTAAAACCTGCATTTGAAAGTGTAACGTCTACATGGTAAAATGGCACATTTTCCTGACTTATACAGTAGTCATGGTTTTCGTCCATAAATACATCGTCTGGACCGATAAGAGTAAGGCACAAACCATTTCCATACATAAGTGGATAAGTAGAGCTGTGTCTGTTCTTATACATATCGTCATCCGACTGTTTCAAGATTCTGGCAGAGTATGCTTCTGCAATTCTGTCTTTTCCTTCTTTGTCTTTGACAGGGTATTCGACATATCTTTCTTTAAGATACATCTTTCTCTGTTCCTTAGTCAAAGGGATTTTCTTGGTTATGTATTTCATAATTATTTACCTCGTATAAATAATATAGCAAAACCTCGGGGCAAAATCCCGAGGTCTTTTTTTATAACTGATTTTCCAAATAAACGTCCAAGTCAACTATATTATCGAACTTTTGTTCCTCAATTTTCTGCCAGAATTTCTCCTGATTTTCCTTCTTTGCAGAAGTCAAATGTTTATAAATAACTGCATAAACGCAGTTCTTTTTTGCCATACTTTTAATATGACTGTGCATTTCTTCTCTAGTTAAAATCTTCTTCATACTAAAACCTCATACCGAAAATAATATAGCCAAGTGTCGGGGTAAAATCCCGACACTTGAAGTTTTAGAACTTGAAGTCATTTACAAGATTGTTAATGAAGTCAAATGCTTCTTTTGTGTTGTCTGCACCGAATTCATTTTCCATTTTTCTGTCGGTCCAAACCATATAACGGTTATCTTCACGAACATCGTTTACACAAAGGACAAAGTATCTGTCTTTTCTTTCGTCCTCTGTGTGGTCAGCCTTCAAAGGCTCAAAACGAATATCATCATAAAGTGGACCACAGGCAGGACAGTTGTTTTTGAACCATACTGTGTAGTTGTCAAGAAGTTTGTTGTTCTTAACTTTAGACAACATACCAACCAGGCGTTTTGTCTTACCAAGAAGTGCCTTGTCAGAACAGAACCAGTCATACCAAAGTTCGTCAGAAAGTTCCTGATACTTTCCGTTCTTTGCCATTTCGCGAATTTCACGAATAGTTAATTTCTTTTCGTCTTTCATATTTTATACCTCGTATATATAATATAGCACATAACCTTTCCAAAATCCCGAAACTAAATAGGTTATGGGGCAGGAAAAATCTAAACAAATCTCAACGGAAGAATACATTAATAATCATATTAATCGTGTTCAAAAATGGATAGGAAAGTTCTCTACTATACTCTTCGTAAGAGGCATTAACCACGATAAAAGTAAATTGTGTGAGCCCGAGTTATCTATGTGGAAAAAAATGGACGAAGAGCCTAGATACCCATACGGAACTCCAGAGTACAAGGAAAAATTAAATCGTTATAAAGAAGTTTTTCAGCACCACTATATGCACAATAAACACCATCCCGAACATTGGTCAGGGTATTACTTTGAAATGGACTTGATGGATGTAATAGAAATGCTTTGTGACTGGTTAGGATATAAAGACGATATTACACTAGAAGAAGCAGAAACACTAGTAAACCAACAATGTGAAAGATATGGTTTTAATGATACTTTCCGCCACTTACTGTATAATACACTAAAAAATTATTTCACTGTATCACCTGGGGAAAAAAGTTTACACGAATTATTCCGTCAGTTAAAACTAGACGACCCAGGGGAACTAGAAGAAATCAATGTGGACGACACCCGCCCCGGACGTTTAATTGATATGTATGTATAAAGAGGGGATTCACTCCCCTCTTTTTTAATTCTGTTCAGGTTCTTCCTTTTTAAGGTAGTCCAGCCAGTCCATACCAATCTCGTCTTTATGGTTCATAAAGTAGGCAGCCTTGTCCTTTAATTTTTTCCAACAGTCAGGGCATCTGTCATAATTGTCGTCAGCCTTGCGGAGAAGTTCCAGAAGTTCGTCAGAGAAGTTCTCTTCCTCTTCTTCATTAATCCACTCTTCAATACTGTAAAGTGTGTCAGTGTCCTCACCACAAACGTCACAAACATATTCGTCAAAGTTGAGTTGACTTTCTACTTCGTCAGCATAATAATCCCAAGGCTCAGCAAGTTCAACATTTTGGTATGCTGAAATCTTGTAGTAGTCCTCATTCATAAAACGAACGGCTGTTTCAAGGAAACAAGCAACTCTCTGCCATCCATGTTCTGCTTCTGCTTTTACACGTTCGTCCAATTCGTCAGAACTGATAAGTTCGTCTACAGCTTCATAAATGCCGTTGTCATGTGCAAAGTCAACGAGTGCCCCGTAATCTCCTTTGTGTTCCTCTTTCCATTGTTCCCAATCACTCTTGGTCATATTTGTTTCTCCTATCTACATATAATATAGCATAAAGTCGGGATATAATCCCGACCTTATGTTTTATGCGGCAACCTTTACGGCTTTTTCCCAGACTTCTGTCTTTTCTTCCCCAAGATAATTCCAACCTTTACAAGAGAAGTAGTTGTCAATCTTGTCGTCAATATCGTCACCAAGGCGGTTAAGTTCCATTTTGATAACGGCTCTCTGTGCATACATCCAAGCAGCATTATCATCATAAGAATTACCAGACTGTGCAACATATCCAGTAGAACTACAGTAGCCCTTGTATTCCTGTTCGTGATACTTTTCTATGTAACGATAGAAACTATCACCCTCGTCCTCTTGCTCTTCACTAAATACAATAATGTCCGAAAGAACTTCGTCAAGAGTAAGAAGTTCCTCACCCTTTAAGTTGCTGAAATCAATATTATATTTTTTCATAAGTTTACCTCGTATATATAATATAGCCTAATAGGCAATTAAAATCCCGACGGAGTTTATATCCGTCGGGTCTGGGTTACCAAATGTACTGTTTATCTCGGCTGAAGTTCAACTTGATATTGCGGAAACCGAAGTTTCTAAAAGTTGTTACTCCACGACACTGTGGTACGATAGACTTGAAGTTATCGTAGGTGTCAATAAAACGTAATGGGCAACTATCCCAGAACATATCAGGAAGTACGTCAATAGGATAGATATTTGACTGTTCATACCCACTATCTTTCATATCTGCCGTCAACTTGCCGTCTTTTAACAGATAGAACTTGTGGCAGCCGTCATACAAGAAGTGAGTAAATCCCTCAACATTCTTACCGCTGATAGTTTTAATGTTCTTTTTATTTTTCATAAGTTTACCTCGTATAGATAATATAGCAGAATCCCTCGGTAAAATCCCGAGGGAGATTCAGGTTAGTTGTATATTCTTACAAGGAAGTTTGTAGGAGCTGGAGTTTCCTGATAGATAAGGTTAATACTTGATGCAACTTCCTGACGGATTTCGTCAATAGTTGAACCAAATGGCAGGTTGAAAACATTGAGGTCACAGCCACCATAATAACCAAATGCAAACACTACAGAAGTATTATCAAATGGTGTAGGAAGTGCAGCAATACCATACCAACCACCAGCATCCTCTTCCATTTCTTTACGTTCCTCTGCAGACGCAGCATTGAACTCTTCTGGAGTAGGAATTTCATAGGTTGCAAAGTCCAGAACAGTTGTAACCTTTTCAACTGTAATATTCTTATTATCCTGGTCGCGGAGTAATTCTGCAACTTTGTCGGAAATAAGACCAACTAAGCCATTGACACTAGTCATATACTTAAGTTCCATTTTAGCACCTCTCTTTGTATTCTTTGTACCACTTTTTAAGTTCTGATTCCCAGTCAATACTGGCATCAAGTTCTGTGTAATAATAGTCACCAAAAGTAGTTACATACTTCTGCAATGGCAAATAGTTCAGTCCTATTCTTTTCGCATAAGACTTCAAATACTTAAATTTAAAGAAAGTATGATTAAAGTATTTATTACTCTCATAGTGCCCTAAAATAAGTCTATAGAAGTATTGCTTTCCAGAACGAACCTTCTTAACAGTTACTTCACATCTATCCATAAGTTTCACCTCTCACATATAATATAGCATATTTCCCACTTAAAATCCCGATAAACAAAAAGAGGCAGGATACATTTCTGTACTCTGCCCTAAAAGTTATTTCAGATAGGAGATTATCCGAAGTATTCTACTTTCCAATCCTGAACAAGTGAAAGACCTCTTTCATCTCTTGGTGAGAGCCCACACTCTATCATATATTTATCAAAAATATCGTGGAGTTCGTCCTGTGTAATATTCTTTTCTTTTTCATTACACAACCAAGGGAAACACTCTGTGAACAGGATATATTCTTTGTCATCTCCACTATCTTTATGATAAGAGAAACGAATTCCTGTCTCTTCTGTCATAATGTCGGCAATTACACTTAATGCAGAATTATATCCATAATTCTCAATGGATTCTCGTTCAGAAAATTCATCACAGAACTCAATAAAACTAGCATCTTCTTTTTTAAGAAACTCTAAAAGATATTCTGCGTCATAGAATTTCTTAATTGTTTCTGTATGGCTTTTAAGGAAGTTAAAGAACTTATCCTCATCAAGGCTTACTACCTCAAACCCATACCCGTAAACATAGTCAACTGTCATACTCATAATTCTTTACCTCGTATATATAATATAGCAGAATATCCCTCTAAAATCCCGAAATAGAAAAAGGGGCAATTCCTTGCCCCTTTTGTTTAATAATGGATATTGTTTAATTCAAGATTGAGAGTATCCCAGCCGTTATTACCAACCTTATTCCAAGGTTTGTCGAAGTAGTAGTCCTCACCCTTTTCCTCAATCTGTGGCATACAACTTGCAATAAACTCTAACTCGTCATTTATCTTGCGGTCATTCCAAGACTGTACTCCATTCACCACAGAATATCCAACTGTAACACCTGTGCCGTAGTCAGAAATGTCGAAGTCGTCAGGAGTTTCGTCATCGTCAAGTCCAAGGCTTTCCCTCATACCCTTTACATATTCTGGGTGAAGGTATTCAAGTGTAGGAACAATCTTGAGTTCAAAATCAATTCGGTCTTTACAACTCTCGTCGCCAGTCCACTCGTACATTGTAAATACTGAAATGGTGTAGTGGTAGTCGAACTCAAATCCATTACCTTTGAAATGGTACTTCTTTTTACTCATATAGAAGTCCACTGAATCGTTTGAGTGTATATCCTCAAACACTTCGTCAAAGTCTGTAAATACAGTTACGTCTGCAAATGTTTTCATAGTGTTCACCTCGTACATATAATATAGCAGAAACCTCAGGTAAAATCCCGAGGTTTCTGTAGTGCCGTTAGGCTACAAAGTTTGCCAACTGTTCATTCATTTCAAGTACATTGTTAAGGCGGTTTTCAGCATTCTGCATTTTTTCAGTCATAAGACGATTGATGGCTTCTTCAATCTGTGGCTTAATAGTAGACCAATTTGAAACCAATTTCTTTACGGCATAACGATGTTCCCTACTGTATTTGTCACGAAGAATTGCCTTCTGCTTTTCCAAATCTTCTTTGCAAGTACATCCACAACGCCACTCAAAATGAGAAGCATAAGAAGATTCGTAGATTTCAAACTCCCCATCTCGGAAAGAGAATCTTGTAGGGAAGTGTCCTCGGTCCCTATCACTGTTTAGCCAGTATACCCAGATATTAGGTACTTCAACGTATTCACGAAGTCCTGTTTTTACTACACTCTTGAAGTATTCATAGAGTTTTTCCCAAGCACTTACGACAAGTTCAATCTGTTCGTCTAAAGCCTGGTCGGCTTTCTTATTGAACTCTTTTGAGTTTTTGTTTCCAGTCTTTACCAGACTAGAAGTTGTTTCTGATACTTTGTTTTCCATAATTTCACCTCGTATATATAATATAGCCTATTCCCTATTCAAAATCCCGAAATCAAAAAAGGTGTTGGACTTTTCCAACACCTCTTCTCACTTAGCCGTCATAACCAAAGGCGGCAACCTTGAACATCTCTTTTGACATTACAAGTTTGTCGTCATATTCTGTTAGGAAAGTAACGTTGCCGTCGCACTCGTCAATAACAGTTACAACTTCACCATCACAAACGGCTTTGTTAAAATAACTTCCGTTTTCGTTTGTATAGTTCAGGTCGTAGTAGTCATCCTCAACAGTAATATTGTACTTTGTATTCGGCAAAGCACCCTTGAACTCCCGACCATAAGTATCATAGAGTTCTTTAACACTCAAAGACCATTCCATATTTACACCTCGTACATATAATATAGCCCATTTCTGGGCTATAATCCCGAACTACTTGTCAAAAGGCTGTTCCCAAACAACCATACCATCAACGGGCTCTTCAGAATTAAGAAAGTCTAAAGTCTGCTGTGGTGTAAAATGATGTTGGTGGCTCATATAGTTCTTAAAGTCATAAAAGTTTTTGAATACTTTTACATCTGTGTACAAAGGTTCTCCGTCATCTTCCTTTTCAGAACGATAGCCCAGGATAATAATTTTCTCTTCTTCCATAATCTTACCTCGTATATAATATAGCAAAAAAACATTTCAAAATCCCGAAAAAAAATACCCACCTAGGTAGGTGGGTAGTTAGAGGGAAAAATTCCCTAGTTCTGTCCTGTCCAATAACGTTTAATATCGAAAATATCTCCGACAGTCTTAGGACAGTCTTCTCGAAGTTTTTCTGCAAGGTCAGCAATTTCCTTTGCTCTCTTGCGGAACTCTTCAATCTTTGATTTGCTTGAAGTGTAGGCTGCAATATCTTCTTTGACATATCCGACATCCCTGTCAAGGATTTTTGTCATTACGTCAGCTCGAAGTTCGTAGTTGTCATTCATTACGGCATCTCCGTAAGTAGACGACTCACAGCCACCCATAATTATTCGGTCATTATCTGCATAGTAACAACCATTTCCGCCCTTTTCAGAAACGGAATTATGTCCGACAAAATTGTACTTAACCCAAAATGAGTTATAACTGTAGTAAACAGAGAGATTTGGATTTATCTCTTTCAGGGCATTATCAAATCTCTTTGAATACTTTTTACCGTCAAACTTTTTGAAAACGTCCTTAATTTTAGAAATCATTTCTTCATTAGAACACTCTTTCAAAAGTTCAATGTTTTTGTCCAGACACTTCATTCTGAACTCGTCATTTGCATTTACCATAATTCATTACCTCGTATATATAATATAGCATAAGTTCGGGATAAAATCCCGAAGTCAGAATATTAGAACGGAACGTCCTCAGGCACTTCCTTTACTTCAATGTATTTATAACCAAAAACATTTTCAACGGCTTTATGATAATTTACGTCCAAATCCCAATTACGGCATTCAGAAATACAATAGTCTTTATAAGCCTGTCTTTCTTCTTCGTTTTCACACTCTTTCAATTTAGAGTGAATCTGTTTTTCATAGTTTTTAACTTTGGTTTCGTTTGGTTCTACCATACTACTATCTCCACAAAAAATTATTTAGGACTGTAAAAAATTATTTCTACAGTCCTAAAAGTTTAGGCTACTTTCTTTTCAAGTCTGCCGATAGGTTTACCATTTTCGGCTTCTTCAAATTCAATGTAGTCTGGTTCGCAAGAGTGGTCTATTGTAATAAGACCTTCGTCAACGGCTTCCCGACGGAAAATCTTTTCTGCACACATTACAAGCAAAACTTCCTTGTCAGTCAAGTCGTCATGAATAACAATTTCGTGGTCAGTAAACTTAGAAACGTCATTAACCTGCCAGCCGTCCTCTTCGTTGCCCCAAGTATCATAGGAACACCAAATGTAACGGAAAGTGCCACGTTTTTCTTCAAAATGTCTTTTGAACTTTTCAATTGCTTCTTCGTCAGTTTCTGCCGAGAATTCAGTTTCAAAGTTTCCATCAACCAAGACACGATAACTACCAGGAAAATGTATCATTCCATAAGGTGCATTATTGTAGTCCTCTGCGGTTTTGTCTTTTATAAGACTTCCAAATGCTTCACGATAGATTTCGTTTTCTGCCATAATTCATACCTCGTATATATAATATAGCACAAACTTCGGGTATAATCCCGAAGTCTGTCTACATTACTTCCAATTTGAAGTAGGTGGAATATTGTTTTTAAGGTATTCTACAATGGCGGGCTGAAACTCATTCAACTCTGTATAGTAGTGATAATGGTCTTTGCCCTCATAAACATAGTCATGTTCATAACGATGACGATATTCGTGGTATCTGCCGTCTGTATGGATATTGATAGACCATTCAAATGAATTGAAGTCGTCCTTTCCATACCCTTTCTCTCCAACTTCTTTTTCATACTTCTGACAGTTTTCATAGGTATCAAAACCAAGTTGTGGCTGCACATAGAAAGTTACAGTATTTAAGTTGTAAACTGTATCTACACCCTTTCTAAATGCAATCTTCTTTGGAAGAATTACCTTGAACGCTGTAGACGAAAAACCATAGTAAGAAACAGGGCTTCGGTCAACTTTTGTTTCAATACTTGTTATTTTAATATTTGCGTCATAGAACGCCGATTTCAAAATGGCAACAAACTGTTCCATTTCTTCGGTAGTCATTTTTCTTGTGAACTTACCTACAAATTTTCCATTTTTCATTGCATTACCTCGTATAAATAATATAGCAGAACTTCGGGGTAAAATCCCGAAGTTTGCAGCAATTACAATTCCAGCAAGTTGTTTACGTCAAATACCATATCAAAATGGCGTCTGTTCTTTGACTTTGCATATTTGAGCCCCGGAAGTTTTGTAAAGAACTTTGTGCGGTCAATATATCCAATCTTGTCAGTTTCGATTGCAGGGACCTGCAAGATAGTTGTAACAATTGCGTTCTTGAAGAAGTCGTATGTTTCTCCATCTCTGTTTACAGTTACAACTGTATACTGTAATTCAGTGTTACGAACTTTATCCTGAATAAGGATGTCTGCAATATTTTTCGTTACACTTGAGCCTGGACCCCAAACTCTAGGTTTCTTTCTAATTATTGTGTCCATACTATTACCTCTCTTATTACATAAAGTGTGAACCTTTCCACTCAAATCTGTCATCACTTCCGTCAATGCCGTAGTAGTTTCCCTCTACGTCACTCATACGAACGAACTTTTCTTTAGTAGTTTCGTCTACAGAGATTTCTGGTTTAAGAAGGAGAAGACTTCCATTTGCATTTACTTCAATGGCTTCATCCTCAATATCTCCATGAATTTTGTAGAACTTGAACCCAGCATCTTTAAGGTCTGCCATATCATAAATACCAGCTGGATTGATATTCATTAACCAGTTTCCATTTGTAAAACAGAATCTGCCGTTGCTGAATACCATCTGTGCAATTACAATTCCCCTTTCACATTCTGGGGCGTGGTTATCTACCTCAAATATGATAAAATCACCACTTCTAACCAAGTCGCCGTTGCTGTCCTGCATATAGCCACCTGTTGTCAGAGCCACCTCTGTTTCCTTGACCTGTTTGATAAAGTCCTGAAACTGCTTGTAGGCTTTGTCGTTCTTTATGCAACTTGCGACATAGCCAAGTAATGTTTCTGTTTCCTTTTTCATTTTCTTTACCTCGTGTATATAATATAGCACAAACCCTACCCAAAATCCCGAAATCAAAAAGGGCTACCACCCTTTTGAGTGATAGCCCCTTTCCCTATTCGTCAAGGTCTATGTCATAATGACTTTTGTAGAATCCTTTACGAGCCAACTTAACTTCGTCAGGAAGTCTGTCAGATTCCCCAACTTTTTCGTATTCATTGGCTTCTGCGGCTTCGTCAATACCCTCTGAATATACGAAACAGGTGAAACTTTCGTAGCCCTTTTCTTCATATTCGTCCTTAGACATAACGTCCAAAGGATTTTTAAAGTCTGCTGTACAAATCAGTTGAAGTGAAACGTGCAGCCCAGTGTTGACCCCAACATTGTAAGGTTTTTCAATATCCCTTACTTCCCAATAATCATTGGTTTCGGTGTTTTTGTAAACTCTTGTATGATTTCCCATATTAGTACCTCGTGTATATAATATAGCATATCTTCGGGGCATAATCCCGAAGATATGTTTATACTATTTCAGAATATCCATAGTGATACGTTTTGTATACACAGGACTTTTCCACATCTTTTCGTGAATCTGCTGAACGTCAAGATTACTAAGTCTGTCGCCGTATTCCCAGTCTTCATAAAGTTCTGCACCCTTGTCAGTGAGTTCACGAATCTCGTATGTTACAGTACCGTCATGATGTGTGCCGATAAACTTCAAGTTGCCGTTTTTCTTTTCCCAACCGAGTTTCACGTAGTCACAGTCTTTTCCAGCCTTAGACAATACAGTATAAATATCTGCATTTAAGATTGCCTTGCCACCAGCACCAGAACCAAATCCATATCGTGAAGAGTAATATCCACAAACAAGGAAGTTGTTTGGAAACTTGTAGCCAGCCAAGTCGGAATACTGAATTTCAGAAGATTCATTTATGTAGTCATAAATGTCCTGAACATAAACGTCATCTTCGTCCTCACCAGCTGCAATCTGGTCTTTACGTTCCTGTTCAAGCCGTTCTTCTACACCCTCGTAGTATTCGTCATTGTAATTGTCAAGGAGTACACAACCCCACTGTTTTGATTTCTTTGTCTTTGCCATAATTGTTACCTCGTATATATAATATAGCATAATCCCCTCGTAAAATCCCGAGGGAAGTTTCTGTTATACTACATAGGTAGACTTGATATAATTGTCAAGTTCTTCCTGTGTCATAACTTTGGCATTTTCTTTGAGCCACTTGATATTACGGCGGCAACGTTTCATTTTATCAGAATACTTGTAGTCCCGATTTTTCCACTGATATTCTGGATAACAAGATTCTGTATCAAACAACATATATCCATTACAGTCGAGTGGTTTAAGACTGTGGTTTTCTGTAAAACAGTATTTAATATCACCGTTCTTTGAAATAAAGATAAATGCTCTTCCGTCATTCAGTCCATTATCAAGTGGAAGGTGAAGTTTGCAGAAATTGTATGCGTGTGATTCGATTCGTTCTGAACGAACAATATCTACCATATCGAAGTTTGTTTCCATAATAGAAACTAAATCTTCTTTAGGAATAGGGCAGCCGTCCTTCACTCTGGTTCTTAACCATTTAGAAGTATATGCAACCCTGGAAATCATACGTTCTGCATAATTCCAACTAAAGTATCTTGCGGTCATTTTCTTTTTGCCGTCATCCTGTTCGACAGCAACATAAATTTCACTTCTTTGTCCCATAATTTTACCTCGTATAAATAATATAGCACAATCTTCGGGTAAAATCCCGAAGACTGTAATATTATGCAACTTTCAGTTCAATGGAAGTTCCAATTAGACTTTCTGCACTATCAGCATTTTTAACTTTTGTCATAAGTGCCTGAAGGTTTTCAATAAAGTCTGCTTTATAGTCTGCAAAGACTGTATCACAGTTTGAGCCCCAAGCATCTGTATAAACCTGAATACAGTCGAGCATTTTATCTTCTGCATACATTTGACCCACACAAAGCCAAGTTCCTTTCATTTCAGAAACTTTCACTTCAAACAGGTCTGCCAACTGTTTAATTTCTTCTTTAGTACAAGAATCAAATTGCACCTGAAAGAAACCTGCCCCGTTTTTATCTTTTTCACTCTTATAAATGTATGATAATTTCATATTTACACCTCGTATATATAATATAGCACAAACACCACTTATAATCCCGAAACCTAAAAAGTGTGTCATTTTGACACAGTGGTGTGTCATTTTGACACAGCTAAAGTGTGTCATTTTGACCCAAATTGGCAAATTTGGGCAAAAACCGAATTTTTGCAAAAGTTTGGTTATAACATTAATGTAATCTAAAAGATATATTATATATATTAATTAATATTAATATATATAATTAATTAATAGAAAAAATTAACCCCTACCTGTACAGAAAAATATTCCTATAATAGAAGAAATCAGTCATTTATACCCTTATCGGGATTTTATGCCCATACTATGCTATATTATATACAACACAACTTAAACAACTTCTTACGAGATAAGTTCAATTCTCCTTTTGCAGGAAGAAAAGAAAACTGTCTCGGGATTTTGGAAAAGGACTGTGCTATATTATTTGTACGAGGTAAACAAATATGAGAGATTGGGAAAAAAGAGAACAGAGAGAAAAAAAAGCCAAGGAGATAAAGGAAAGACTTGGCATTAAAAACTTTGATGACTGGTGTATCGCCTATATTATGGAAAAGACGGAAGAATGGAACGAACGTCTTGAAAAAGGTGAAGTTGAAGGTCAGAAAAAAGTTTTTTCTGAAGAAAAACTTGTCCAGGCTGACAAATGGATTACTGAACGTGATGAACGTGCTGCAAAGTTCTTTGAGGAAATTAAAAAACCAGAGAACCTTGAACCACTGTTCGACTATATCAGAAAACTTATCGGTATGCCTGACTTGAAGTTCACTGTTGAAGTGAATACCTATCAGAATAAGAACTATATCGAGTTCAAGTCTGAAGATATTCACGACAACTTCCTTATTCGTAATGCTTGGGAAGAGTTCAGAGTTACTAACTTTAACTCAGGTCTTTACACACAGAAGTATGAAGATGGCTTGGACAGATACGGCTCAAAAGAAACTGACCTTTCTAAACCTGCCGATGTACACTATTGGTGGAGTATTCACTTCTCTTACCGACATTGGGGTGGTGGCACAAATGGTGCAGAAATTGCGGATGCTTGGGTAGACGACAAGTTCAACTGGACTTTCAAATCTGAAAAAGAAAGACACGAACAACTTGAAGCAGAACGTGCAGAACAGTTGAATCGTCTTAGAGCCGCAGAAAAAGCAGAACTTGAACAGAAAAAAGCAGAAAAGTCTGCCTAACTGAAAAAATTATCTGCCTTGGAAAAAAATTCCGGGGCAGATAACTCTACAGTAACTTACTCTAAAGTATATTATAGGAGAAAAAATAACAATGGTAACTGTTACAATACAGTCAAATATTGGAAGAGAACTCTCTCGGAAGATACGTTCAGCTTGAAATAAAATAGACTTCTAATTTAATTTTTCTTATAAAAAGTCCTCTCCACCGTTGTAATGGCGGTCTGAGAGGCACAATTTACCTCGTTTGGGGAGTACTGGAATTGTCAATTTTGGTACTCCCCTTTTTTTATCCTTTCGGGATTTTGAACGGGGATTGTGCTATATTATATATACGAGGTACGAAATTATGAATAAATCAGTTTCACTTGAAAGAATTGTAAACAATAAGGTACAGGAACTTATGGCAAAAGACCCTGCACTTAAAGTAACAATGAATTGCAGCATTGGTCCTTGTTTCTTTGAAGTTACTCTTGCCAAAGAAAACGAGTACAAAGAACAGACAGAAAAATATATTGTTCACAACAGCATTACTGGTCCAAATACTACTGACCTGGTAGTTCGTAAACTCTGGGACTGGCGTTCTGGTGGATATTGGAATCAGTGCAGCAACGAAGTTATCCACGACATTAAGTACTGTTAATTCGGGATTTTAGCACTGGAAAGTGCTATATTATATATACGAGGTGAAAATTATGAAAGACTACAAAATTGAAGATGGCGTACTCTGGAACGAGTACAATAACTCTGAACATATTCAGAGATGGAAGATGCCTTTCCGTTATGGTATGAACTTTACTCGTGAAGAAAAAATTAAATTTCTTGACGAGAACCTTCCAAAGGTATTTAAGGACGACAACAGATATAAGGACAATGCCGCAACATATATCCTTAATCTTTACGACAAGTACCAGAAAGAAAAGGACTCTCTGCCACAGCAGAAATATGGTGGAGTTAACACAAACTCATTTAAAGCATGGCTTCGTAAAAATGACCCACGCAATTTCCACAGTACATATCATGTTGGTGAAGTTTACTTTATCGGTTCAGACTATTATATCGGAAGAACTACCCAGTGGAGTGAAGTTTACCACAAAAACGTTGACATTGTGGACTACTGGTTTCAGTCACTTTTGTACAAACTTGCAGCCGTTGAAAGAAACTATCTTAATGACATTAACCCTATTGCCATTAAGATTAATAAGGTAAAGGAGTATTGCAACAAATACGGCAGCCTTAACAATGCCCGTGTAAGTTCTATCGGTGGTAATGGGCTTAGTTATCTTGAAAAGTCTTGGATGGACTGGACAAAGTACAAGCCTGTAACAGAACCTGAGTTGGATAATATTATCTCAACTTATGAAAAGTTGGAGAAGTTCTACAATTCACTTTCTGCTGACCTTACCGCCGTTGATAACACCTTTGACGAGTTCTCTTCACTCGGTAAGTAAAACAAATATGGGTAGAATCCCTTTTCGGGATTTTACCCCTAACTTCTGCTATATTATATATAAGAGGTAAAGAATTATGTTAAAGAAGAAACTTTCTATGGACGGCAGAAAACTTTTGCTTGGTGTAGACAAAGACGGACATCAGTATTGGCTTGAAAAAGGTTCTTGGGATTGTGGATGGTATTGGTCATTTGGTCATATCCATTACGGAAATGGTTTCAGTCATTTTGACAGTCTTTTCGATAAAGACGAAAATGGCAGACCTTGTAATCTTTATGACGGTTTTAAGGCTCGTATTACAGACTCCCCACTGTATCAGCCGGGAGAGATGGAAATTGACCATAAACGTCTTTGGCAGTTCTGCGACCTTGCAAGGACTATCTACTGTCTTAAAGAAACTGCAGAAGTTCTTGGACGTGGTGGCTCACACTACTCAGGAAACCCACTCTGCAAAGACCTTGTAAAAGACGAAGCCTATGTAAAACATCTGAATGAAGAAGTTTTACCAAAGCTTATTAAGGCTGCACAAGATATGCTGGACCCTGACGTACAGTAAAAAAAATTTCCGGGGCAAAAGAAAAAAAATATTTTTCTAACGTGCCCCGGAATATTACAGTACATTTACTAATACACTTTTTCAAAGTGCGTTAATATATGTATTGTAAGGCAAACAGTAATAAATATATCAGTATGGGGGATGCGCCTTTCAGGAAGGTGATAAACCAGTACCCATACAAAACCATAAATCCGTGGTGGCGCTAACTCGGTGGTTTATATGTTTCTCTGTTTTGTTCATATACTGTTTGTTCTTACAGTATTTCATAATTTTTACCTTGTACTGGCCCACCGAGTATCGTTGATATTTGGTGGGTTCTTTTTTCGGGATTTTACCCAGATACTCTGCTATATTATCTCATAGAGGTAAACAAATTATGCAAAGAAAACCAAAGTATTATGTCTTACTGACATATGACAATTCCGTAACAATTAATGAACTCTTCACTTCCAACAAGGCACGTATTAAACCTTGGGTAAAGGAAAACTCCGACCGTATCAAAGAAGATATGAATGTCGAAGTTTTTGACATTATTGAATATGACGGCATCCCTGAACACACCAAGGTGGAAGAAAAAAATTCCTGGAAAGAAGTATACTATCGGTTTGAACCAAGACGGAGATATAACTCTGTTGACGGCACATATTGGTGGTATCCTTGGGATAAGGAAGAGAAGAAGTGGAGTACCCTTATGTGTCACTGTAAAGAGTCTTCTAAAAAACAGTGTCAGTCTATTATTAAATTTACCCACGAACAGGGTTGGTGGTAAAAGGAGGTCCTTATATGAGTAGTAACAAACGAGATAACATTTTAATTTTTCTCTGTCTTGTAGTATTCCTTTGGATTGGTGGTAAAGAACTCTGGGGATTTGACCGTTCTGCCAAACCAACTTATACAGCAACTTGGTCTCTGGACGACACTACCCCAGAACTTGTGCCTATTCCAAAGTCTAAAATGCGTCCTAACCGTGTTGCAGGTGACACTCAATTACGTCTATATGAACAGACTAACGAAGTAGTTCTTTTCTGCCTCGGAACCAACCTTGCATTTGTAATCCCTTGTGAAAGTATTTCCGTAGCCAAATACATATACAGTATGTTCTCCGTTCGATATACTTACTATATTGCTGCCGATAGAATATATGCAAACCATAAAGGTAATAATGACGAAGTTGCAGCCGCAGAGACCTTTTTAGACTATCTATACCGCCGTTTGCAGACTCCTACTGAACCTATGTACGGCAACCGATATATTGACCGTCTGACCTATGAAGTACAACCAACTGACTTTATCATGCTGGTGGAGTCCTTTAACCCCAACAGTCCTTTTATCGGTCATAAATATGAAACAAATGTAAATGAAATGTGGCAGGAGATAAATAAGGTATATACTACCAATACTATCCTTGCCAAACACTGGGCCGTCTTTGAATAGCTGACTAATTACGTATGGACATAGATTTCGTTATACCATACGTTAATTCAACAGACATCTCCTGGCAACAGTCATTTAAGCAATATAATCCCAAGGCGGACTTTAATGACTGTCGTTATAGAGACTGGGGCACTCTGCCCTACGTATTCAGGAGTATAGAACAGCATTTGCCTTGGGTAAGACAGATAGTGTTAATCCTGGCTTCCGAGTCACAGGTTCCATCCTGGCTCGACACTACTAAAGTCCGAATAGTATATCATAAGGACTTTATTCCAGAACAGTATCTGCCGACTTTTAACAGCAATACTATTGAAATGTTTTTGGGCAGCATTAAAGGACTCTCTGAACATTTTATCTATAGTAATGACGATATTTACTTTTTGAGGGATATGCAGCCGACTGACTTCTTTACTAGTGAAGGACACCCAATTGTAAGGTACAGTCTTAAACAAAGAATAGACAGTGCGTTCCTTAAAACAGTTAAAGGAGTATGTGATATTATCCGACAGGACTTTAACCATAATACCCTGCCCCTGGATAAGTTCTACAAACCGCTGCACTTCTGCCAGCCAATGTATATGCCGATAGTAAAGACTGTTGCTGCATTACATTATACTGTAATGTTAAACTCTATCACCAGATTTCGTGACGCTGAAAAGAACCTGAATCAATATCTGTATACTGACTATGAAATCTTTATGAACTATGGTGTAATAGACGACGGTATTGGTAAATACTTTTCTTTCGATAATCACAACCAGGGTGAACTGGCACAAATACTTTTATCCCCACCAGCAGGTATGTATATGATTTGTATTAACGATACTTTTGTAGCCACTCCAGAACAGGGAGTCATAACTCAAAAGTTATTGGATATTGCGTTCCCTAATAAATCTCATTTTGAATTAAATGTATAATATAGCACTTTCAGTGCCTATAATCCCGAAAGCCCTCTGTACCCCAGGGGGCTTTTATTATATAGCAGAATACTCTGCTAAAATCCCGATAACTTCGTGCTATACCTATATATAGCACTCGTTACCCCTAAAATCCCGAAGAGTATATTGTTCGGGATTTTATTCCCAACTTCTGCTATATTATATGGGGACCATTCTAATTTTCCCTACCACTATACAAATGTATAGTAGTATTCCGTACAGTATATATATTTCTACTGAGCCTATATATACTAGTCCTATATATCTCCTGCCCGTATAGTTATTTTTCCCCTCATTTTTTTTTCTCTGCCCTTTCAGGGCCTTTTTTATTTTTCGGGCAGCCTATACCCCCCTACCAGAAAAAAATTTCTCAGAAAAAAAACTTTTCAGAAAAAAATTTTTTCTTTTCCTCAGAAAAAAAATTTTACTTTTTGGGGGCTTCCCGGAAAAAAAATTTTTCTTTTTTATATTTTCCATATGCAGGATATTCTTCCCGCCGTATATACTATTGTGGTCGGTAAAAACTATTACGGTCGGTAT